>Ga0247727_10003994_pt1 | contig 31894 bp, 30 predicted proteins | sample WisWelCaveWW1625_FD_202498 | JGI IMG/M metagenome (GOLD analysis project Ga0247727, IMG submission 202498) | Biofilm microbial communities from Wishing Well Cave, Virginia, United States - WW16-25 | ecosystem: Environmental > Aquatic > Deep subsurface > Groundwater > Cave microbial mat | place... | reverse complement strand
TCGTGGCTATAATTATTTCGTTTGTTCTTCAATTTGCACAAGCAGCTTAGCGCTCAGTCGTTCCTGATGCATCGTCACAAGGATCATAATGAGATTGATAGCGATGATTTCTGTTGCAAAATAAAGCAGCACGAAGTCGATGAGTACGGCAACCGACATCACGATCATCCTCGTGTTCGTTGTGAGCACCGCATACCACTTCATCAGCGGCTTATTCATCTTGCGATACTCATCGGCAAACCACGACGGGATACTGGCGCCATAAACTTCATCTACATGTTTTCTAAGTTTCTGGAAGTTCTTTGAATAGCGTTCCTGCTTTTTTGTGTAGTCGAAATAGATGGCAAGGAGAATTTTCCTAATGGGATTCTTTCCAAACTCGGTCGCTTTCCATTCATTACGGACTTCATCGGCGCCTTCAAGTTCAGATTTTTTTGGATCAACGACGAACTTGAGATAAGCATTGCGGTAATAATCCGCCAGCGCGCTTTGGACTGAATGACTAAACCCGCCCGCCAATGTAAACACAAACAAGATCAGCCACCAGATATCCGGATACATGACAGTCATGCGGACAAACAGGTGCAGATAAATGCTCAAAAACATGATGTTGCCGCCAAGCCCGTCGAGAATCCTCCCAATCTTGGATTTGTGGTTGGTCATACGCGCAAGCTGCCCATCGACGCTATCGAGCGTATCAGCGATAATCCAGAGAACGATTCCCCAGACATTCGTCATGAAGTCTCTATAATAGAGGAGATGCCCGCCGTACACGCCGATAAAAATACTTACAATCGTAACAACATTCGGCGTAATCCCCAACGACTGACACGCTCGCGCTATGACAAAACCGATGGGTCGATAAAAATAAAGATCGATCGTCTCTTCGACGTCGCGCGATTTATACGTTAATTCTATCTGCGACAAGCGTAAACACCTCTTCCATAATATCAATGCCTTCCTCAGCCGTTGCCTCATCGATGATAAGCGGCGGATTAATGCGAATGTCCGGATTGTAGCCCATCACGATCAAGCCGCGCTTGAGACATTCTTTAAAAATTACTTTGCACGTTTCTTTATCAAGCTTTTCTTTTGTCTGCTTGTTTTTTACAAGCTCAACGCCGATGAGCAAGCCACGCCCGCGCACATCACCGACAAACGGAAACTTGTCTTTGAACGTCATCAATTTGTTCAGCATGAATGCACCAACCTTCGCCGAGTTTTCAACGAGTCCATCTTCAATAATCGTCTTCACGGTGACGTACGCCGCCGCCGAAGCTAATGGATTACCGCCATAGCTCGATGAACTGCCGCTCGGATTCGCAAATGGTTTCGAAAAGATAATCTCTTCTTTCGCCATCAATCCTGTCATCGGATAGCCGCCGCCAAAGCTCTTACCGATGGTCATGATATCTGGCACCACCTCGTCATGTTGGCAGCCGAACATTTTTCCTGTGCGCCCGAAACCGGTGATCATTTCATCGACAATCAATACCGCTTTAATCTCATCTGCGATGCGGCGAAGTTCTTTCAAATACCCGGCAGGAGGTACGACATTGCCGTTCGTTCCCTGGATCGGTTCGACGATGATTGCTGCTATGTTGTTCGTCGTTTCAACTTTGATTTTTGTTTTGATAAAGTCGACACATGCCCAGTTACATTCAGGGAATGTGTGATTCAACGGACATCGACGGCAATTTGCATACGGCGTATTGTAAATACCGTGCGGAAGGGGACCGAGCCCATGCTTGAAATCATCACCAATGAGTCCGAGAACTCCGAGTGTTTTTCCATGGAACCCGCCCCAGAATCCGATAACTTCAGTCTTCTTTGTGTACGATTTCGCCAAACGCAATGCAGCTTCCACAGCTTCGGCGCCGCCGCTATAGTATTGTGTACGATGCACGCTACCGGGACCAATTTCGGAGAGCATCTTCGAGAGATCGGCACGAACTTTCGTCGCAAAACTGCCGACGTGAATCTTGGCAACCTGTTCTTGTATCGCCTTCACATATTTGGGGTGATTGTACCCCAAGCTTGAAACTGCAACACCTGCAAAAAAGTCGATATAACGGTTGCCGTCAACATCCTGGATGATGCATCCTTCGCCTTTGTCCATCGCAAGCTGGGAGAGGGACGCAATCGTTTGTGTGCCGGGCGCAATGAACTGTTGTTCAAAATCGTAAATCGCTTTCGATTTTGGTCCGGGAATTTCTGTTTTCACTGACGCTTTCTTTGTCATAGTATCACTAAGCATAATGTTCTGTTGCCTTTCTAATAATTTAGTGGATCTTTAATTGGATGAGTAGTGAATCATCAAATGCATCTGACATAATTTGTGAACAAAATCTCATTCTTTCGATTTCTCCCACTTAATTTGTGTGGAGATTTGGTCTATAATATTTGCTATAACATTAATCCGATCCCTATCTCCGGAGCTACAAAATGCCCCTCTTGTCTTACCATCATCTCCAGTTACAGAGATGATGATGTTTGACGCATCGATTATTGGGGAACGCATCGTTCCGGTTGTGTCAAATATACAGGGCAACATTGGTTCGAGCTTCTGCAAAATATCAGCAGAATAATGTCCCGTATATGTACCTTTCATTGTAACATTATAATATCCCTCGTAGATAGCGCTACCGTCACTATGTAAGCTCACTTTGTAAGCTGGACATGTGCCTAAACATGTAGTACGCCGGATGGAAATTTCTTTGATATGGATAGTGGGCAAAGGTATTTCAATATCCCGTTTATCTAAGGAAAAATTTATAGTAACTCTCACTTCGCTGGGCACAGCCTTGCCCTTCACTAATGCAGGCAAAAACTTCGCTATTTTGATCCCAGCAAGGGCAACAGAATCAAATATGGCATTGTCGCTTCTCTCCGACAGAATGGTATTTAATTGTCCTTTCTCATCTATGATACCTTTAATATATACTTTTCCTGTAAATCGGATTCTTTGAGCTAATTGAGGATAACTTATCCATGTGATAGGTATTTTGAACCCATCGACAAGACGTGGGGTTCGATCAAATGAGTTATTACCTTTGATCAACAACGTATCCACAGTTATTCTAGGATAGTATTTTACCCTCCACACACTTGATGGACAAGGATCAAACGTAATAGAAGTATCTGGTTGCGCGAAGACGGAAATTGAAATGATAATAACTAAGAACAGAGTCTTGATAAAACGATTACGCATCGGTGAAATAGTATCTGAGTGCTTTGTATTGCTACAAGTCATTTTGTTCTTTAGCTTTTCTAAAAATAAGTTGTGCAATATGTTTACTTGCCTGTTCGCGCACGGGCGCAAAGCTGGGCCAATCGTTGATATCAATAATAGTGATGCTTCCATCTCTGCCGATAATCGCATCGCCACCGTAGACAAAAAGGTTGAGCGCTTCTGCAGATGCAGATGCAAGTTCACGCAATCGTTGTTCGCTGAACTTCGTGTGATAGACACCGTTGAGATAATACCAGTGAAAGAGATCGGATTCACGCACGGCATAAAACTTCACCGTATCACCGTCTAAATGTTCCTGGAGAATCGCCTCCGAGATTCCGCGTGCATGAAACTCTTTGAGTAAGGTGAGTTCTTCATCATCCGTGTTAGCAAGTGTTACGTCTTCCTTATGGACGGCATGAACGTCACCCCGTTTGATCCAGAGTTTTTCGGAAGCAAACCCTGCCTGTTTTCCGTTAATATCGGAATCAGTAGCAACGACGACGCTTTTCGGAAATGGAATGCCGGCTTCGGGCACTAACTTCACCATATTGATGCGATAACAATTCATCACTGCGCGCGGTGAATTGATAATAAATGCACCACGGTCTTCAATTTTTGCCAGTGTCTTCGATCCCGTAGGGCCCTGTGCCATAGAAAAAATAAATTTTTCTTTCACCGATTCTGCTATGATCAAACCCTCATCATACATCGTCACCTCAGCTCCGAGCGAGCGCAATGCATCGGCAGTCTGGTTAATGATAAGCATATCATTCACGACATGATTGGGGGAGAATTCTGTTTTTCTGCTGATGCCGGCAAAATGTTGTTTCATGAAAACAATTTAGATAAAAATGACGGCGGATCATCTGGCGGCTGGGGAATTCCCATCGCTATTTCTGTATTGTGGCGCGCAATCCATTGAGTATCGATTTCTCGCTGTAATCTGTAATCAACCATAATTGTCCCAACGACAAACCCAGTTAAGTTAGCAAAAAAAATGACGTGCATGGCTACTTCAAATCCTCTGATACTGAAAAGAATAGTTGCAAGATATCCAAAATAAATCATGAACCGCTTAAAACCGGGATCAAATTGAGACATCGGCTCAATGATGGTTACGAGCAAAATTGCAATGAACGCAAGTCCGACCATTGTATAACTTACGAATCCTGTAAATGCAAGCGCGAGAAACATGGCAAGTTCATTCAACCTGTCGTAAATAACCTCAAGCATCTGACCTTTTTCTGATTGCAAGTTGTAACGTCGCGCCACTCCACCATCCAAACCATCGATGATTTGTGAAAGACCAAGAACAAGTAGTCCCGGGACGAGCATTCCGCCAACGACAATCGCAGCTGCAACGATACCAACAATGAATCCAACGGTAGAAATCTGATTAGGTGAGAGACCAAGCGTCTCATGCATGAAACGGATCAGAAAACCCAAGATACTGTCTGAACCTTTTCGCATTATGAAAACAGCATTGTTGTAAAATACATAATCTGCTGCCAACCTAAAGTAATGCTTATCGCACCGTTAATGACACACGTCCAAATTTCTTTTACCGTATCTGAATATTTTCTCAGAATCCCTTCTGTCGTATACGTACTGAACGGATAGAACGGTCGTTTTTCGTAGCTTACCATATAGTCAAGAGTGAAATGCGAGATAAAAAACAATGCAGGAACATACGTTCCAAGATACAGCGACAATGGAATAATCCACATGAGCGCAATCGGCTCTTGCAACGGCGTTCGCCAGTGATAATGTTTTTCATTTTTCTTTCCGTTCTTTTTCAAATATAACGGCAGCTTAATCGGGTGATCGACGAGATCAATACCGTAACCGAACGCATAGGCGAGCACAATATCTTTTCCTTCAAGCCCCAGGACTTGAACGCCGACTGTTGTAAGGAGAAGATGTGGAAGAATAGTCATGAAATCAATGAATGAACAAAAATTCGAACAGTGTCAAATATTGACTGATGAGGTTTCCTTGTTAGAAGGTGCCAGAAGAATAAATAAGAGGCCCAGCATGATCCAAAAAAATTCCCGTACTCGTATAACAACACCAAGATAAACTCCTAATAATGGCGGCAGTGCAAGTGTTTCGAGCCCAAGATACAATCCGCCTTCTCTTGCGCCAATATTTAAAGGAATGAAAAACAAAATGTTAATAATAATAGAGTATACAACATAAATAAACATTGCTGAAACAATCGTGGTCTCTACGCCTGCGCCATTGAGAATAAGATAGACTTCTATACCCATACACACTCGGCTCAGATATTCAATCACAATTGCAAGGTAAAACCGAGAGCGCTCACGACGATAGACGTCGGTAATAACCACGTCCATTTCCCGAAGCGTGCTTTCATAGTTCTGAAGTACTGGAATACGACTCATTATTCTTTGAAAGCGCTCAAAAACACCGTGGCGATGACCTGAGAACGTTAGAGCAATAACTCCGGTGATCAGACAACCCAAAATAAGAAGAATAATATTCACCGTGAATGGAAATGTGAGAAAAGCGAGTGCCGCAAGGATACCTGTTAATAACAGCAGCATGTGGCCAAGAAGATGAACCATTCTATATAAGACCACAGCGGAGAATGATTGTTTTTTATCCATACCTCCCGATAGTGCTTTTATTTTATAGGGTTCGCCGCCGAAAGCTATGAATGGTGTGATATAATTTAGAACAAACCCCGACACAGTTACTGTAAACAATTTTGAAAATGAAACGTCGCTCCCATGTTTACCCAAAGCAAGTCGCCACGCCAATGTGTTAAGGAGATAAATTACCAGCCATGCAATAATAACGTACACAAGGCTCCATCCTGCATGTTGAATGTGAACGAAGATTTGATCGACACCAAACTGCCACACGAGATATCCGAAGATACCAAGCCCTACAATAAAGAAGAGTATGTTGGTGGTACGTTTCAATTAAAAAACCGATACGTGAATATATCTACCTGGGTTTTGTTTGAAATCGACAAGGAGAAGATTAAGATCTTTCATGAGCGAGAGTAACTGGTTGTAGAAATTTCCATCGCTCAACAATTTGGATACATTGCTTGAATCTCCGTTGGCTTTGCGCAGTAGAGAATCGGCACGCGAAGTGAACGAAGAAAGGTTCGTATACAATACATCATCCATGACAAGCTTTCCCATCGTTCCTTTACCTTGGCGAATTTGATCGGTAACGGTCTTGAGATTGGATGATACATCAGCAATATTTTTTCCGAGATGCTCATTATACACCATTGTCCCGAGCGCGCCCTGCCGTTTCTCGATAGCATTCATAACACCATTGAGTGATGTTAAAAGATGTTCCATCTCATGAGCCATCTTTGGATGCTTAATCAATCTCCCAAGAGAGCCCTCACCCTTGTCCATAGATGCTACAATACCTTTCATACTGCCCATGACATCGGTGAAATCGGCAAGAGCTTTTTTAAACTGTGGTCCCGCAGCTTCGATATCAAACGCCGGCGTAACAGGTATATAGGCATTCTCCACTAATTCCTGTTCCTCCGGACTCCCAATTGTGATATCGATGTATTTATCTCCCAACAAACCGATGGTCTTGATTTGCCCGATTGAGCTCGATGTAATCGACAAGCGATATGTCGTTATTACCTCCATCGTAACATCGACGCCGTTTACAGAATCACGTTTCGTAAATTGCATTTCGCTGACAAAACCGATCTTCAAACCGCCGAGCGTTACCATCGCACCATTGACCAAACCCTGTACATTTGGTAAAAATACCTTAAGCTTATATGTTGAAGTAAAAATATTCTGTTCGGTTCCAACAATGCTGACAATGAATACGAAAATGATTAAGCCGACAAGCACAACGATGCCCACTTTAAGGCTAGACCATTTTAACTGTTGGGAATTCATCTCTTTTTTCTAATTAATGTTTCAATAAACTTGCTTCTTCACGAATCTCAGATAGAAAACTTTGCACAAACTCATCCTTCGAAGAAATCAGGGCGTCCCCTGGCCCATCAAACACAATTTTACCCTCATTGATCAATGCCAGAGAATCACCTACTGCGAATGCATCTCGAAGAATATGCGTAACGACTACTGAGGTTACTTTACGTTCATGTTTTAGTTTCAAAATCAACTCTGTAATTGTTTTTGCATTGAGCGGATCGAGCCCAGTCGTCGGTTCATCGTAGAGAATAACCTCAGGATGAAATGCAATTGCACGTGCGATAGCTACACGCTTCTTCATTCCGCCGCTAATTTCTTCGGGAAGTAAACTCTGTGTATTACGTAAATTTACAAACTCTAAACAATCTTCTACACGACCGGCTACTTCACCTTCTGTCATCTTATGATGTTCATTGAGAAAATAGCCGACATTCTCTGCTACTGTCAAGGAATCAAACAGCGCATTTCCCTGAAACACCATCGACATTCTTCGACGAATCGGTAGCTGTTCACGTTCACTCAGTTCGGTGATGTCAAGATTATCGATAAAGACTTTCCCCTCATCTGGTCGCCAGAGACCAAGGATGATTTTTAAGAGCGAGCTTTTACCTGCTCCGCTTGGACCAAGCATAACTTTTGTTTCTCCATCGTTGACGAGGAAAGAAACATCATCAAGAATTTTACGTCCATCGACGATAGCGGTAACATGCTCGAGTCGAATCATTTATAAAATTGTCCAGATTACTTTTGTAAAAATAAAATCATTAAACAATACTACAGTCGAGGCTACTACTACAGCATTCACTGCGGATCTGCCTACACCCACAGTTCCACCTGTCGTTGCCAACCCATAGTAACAACTGATTGTTGAGATAAAAAAAGAAAATACCATCGGTTTCCCAAATCCAACTACGAGGTCTTTCATTTTAAGATCGTACACTGCCGAATGCCAGAAAAACCCTTTATCAACATGCAGCCAAACATCCGATACAATCATTCCGCCAAGCAACCCGACAAGATCAGCAACAAGTGTCAACGGTGTAAACATAACTAACGCCGCCACAAGCCGAGGAACTGCAAGTTTTTCTATGGGATTTGTGCCGAACGCACGCAATGCATCTATCTGCTCACTTACTTGCATCGAACCGAGCTCCGAGGCGTTTTTTGCCCCGGTACGTGCAGCCATTAATAATCCTGTAATAACGGGACCCAACTCTCGAACGAGGGCTAGGGCAGTCGTTCGCCCAACGAGAAGTTTCGCACCAAATGTTTCCAGACGATGACCGGCTTCTATCGCCATAATAATTCCCATGAACAATCCGGAAAGAAACGCAATGACGAATGCTTGCGCGCCGATAACATACATTTGTTCTAACGTCTCTCGTCTATAGCGCCACACCGAAGGTAAAGCTCGGACGTTTTCGAATACAAAAATAGAATATTCTTGTAGTCTTAACAATTTGCGCTTTACTACACGCACAAGAGCCATATCCTGCACCTCATGAGCCATCATGCACGACTCCGCAACAACGACTCAGCCATTTGTATATCATGAACATGGTCCACATCAACAATCTTTGAAAAAGGATACCCCTCAAGCACATACCCCGTTGTAACTAGATGTCCGAGAAAATTCCTTAATCGCTCAACCCCTTGTTGTAGTACAGTATCGACCTCATTAAAAACATTTGGCGAAAATACGTACAAACCACCTGTTATCCATGTAGTACGATCCGATTTCGAAAAGCCTTGAATACGATGTAATGTATCAAGTTGAACATACAGCGGATTTTCATCATCGATAAAATCGGTCACAGCAAGAACTCCATCCGCCGTACGATGTTGCGCATGGTGAAGATATGACCCGAATTCCTTTTCATCAAAAATCGAATCTACTGTTGAGAGCAAAAATTTGCCATCGTGTAGATACGGTGCCAAGGCAAACATACTATGCATCGAGCTTGGTGTTGTTTTTACAACAAATTCCACGGAGATATTCAGGGATAATTTTTCAACAAACTGCTTTACCTCAAGCGAATGTTCATTGACTATACACGCTACCTCAGAAATACCACAACGAATGAATGATCGAAGCAATCGTTCGATAAGCGGCACACCATCGACATGCACAAGCGGTTTGGAAATCATCATACCTTCGGACTTTAATCGACTGCCATCCCCTGCAGCTATAATGCCTGCTTTCATGCGCGTTGTGATTGGTAAATACTGTTGGTTCGGTGCCTTCTTATGACACTCTTTGGTGAAGTCTGCGATAAAGAAAATGTGTGAAAAGATAGCAAAAATCTGTTTGATTTACAAACCTTTTGCCGTTGTTTGAAAATAAACTTTTTTTAACGTGATATTGAGACCTAATCTTCGTAGTTTAGTAGTCACAATAATCATTATCTAAGATTATTTTGAAACAGAATCAAAGAACTATATGTTTTTACTACTGAAGAATACAAGGAGATTTGCCATGAAAATATACTACACTATTGTAGCTGTTTTGTTTATAGCGACAATAGGATGCAATAATAAAAGCGAGCAATTGGAAAAGCTTAACGCTGAATTGCAGAACAAGAATTCCGAATTAGCGCAAGATCTTTCTGCACGCGATGAATATATTGACACCGTTACCCAATCGATCAATGATATTTACAGCAATCTTGAGAGCGTCCGTTCAAGAGAAGGTATCGTACTCAAAGAAACGAATGAGATAGAGTCGAAGAAGAAACTCACAAGCCGAGATATTCGCGAAAAGCTTTTGGTCGAGGTTTCCCTCATTGATTCTACGCTGAAAGAAAACCGCCAACGTATTACCGATCTTCAATCCAAACTGAATTCCGCAAAAAAGCAATATGCCGGTTTGAAGAACATAGTTGCTGCTCTCAAACAAACGATCGAGGAACGTGAGGCAACGATTGCTCAACTTGAGCAAAAGATTACGGGATTGGAATCAGAAGTTAGTACAAAAACCCAGATGATCGTTCAGCGCGACTCGGTTATTCAACAACAACACGAGGTCATGGATGCTCAACATTCTGAAATCAATCGAGCATATTATATTGTGGGTACTCGCCGCGAACTTGAAAGCAAGGGTGTTATCGCAAAACAAGGCGGCTGGCTTTGGGGATTGCTTGGCTCAACGACGATTCTTTCGAGCGGTATTGATTCAAAATATTTTTACCCTATCGATAAGTTCCAAAACACTACGATCGACATTAGTGGCAAGATCGATGAGATCATTCCAAAACGGGATGAAACCTTTTACTCTGTGGGAGAAGTTAGCAAGAATGAAATGAAACTTACTATTTCCCAACCGCAGAGTTTTTGGCAAGATAAATATCTCGTTATTATTACCGACTAAACATTAGGGAACGGTTGGTTCGGTTATCCTGACCTTACCAGCCGTTCACTTTCTCTTCGTAACTTTCCAATAAAACTATTGTTTTTCTGAAATTTCTTTCAGAAAAAACCTTGACTCACAGCAAAGAATTGCTTACCATAACTCTCGTTTAATAATTATCTATTCGTTTCTACTCCGGGGGCAAAACAACTGTAAAACACGATGAATATCGTAACGGAGCAGTTATGAAGGATCTATTTGTACATTTATACAAGACGCGATTCAATGTTATTCTCGGCATTGTAGTTATCGCGCTCGGGGGGGTTGCCTGGCAAAACAGGTTCATCCAAGACGATGCCTTTATCTCATTCCGGTACGCCGATCATTTTGCTAAAGGTTACGGGCTTGTTTGGAATCCGGGAGAACATATTGAAGGTTATACAAACTTTCTCTGGACATTGTTACTTGGTGTCGGCATTCATTTCGGGATAGAACCAATTCTCTTATCACAACTTCTTGGGATGAGTTTTTTTGTCATATGCCTTATCGCTACATATAAGCTTTCTTCTGTCCTTTTCACATCAAATAACTTAGGACTGTTGAGTATCTGTGTGCTAGGGACAAACTATACGTTCTCATCATATGCTACCGGCGGATTAGAAACACAAATGCAGGCGGCGCTTTTTATCTTGATGTGTTACTATTGCTTAAGCGTATATATCTCTCAAACATGGAACCAAAATAAGCTCATTATTCTTTCGCTCCTTTCTGCAGCTGCAATACTAACTCGGCCTGATTCACTTTTAGTGTGTGCTTTTATTTTTTTATTTACCATTCTCTCCATCAGAAATAATTCAACAACAGTTCAGCAGCTAATCTCCCCTTTCACAATTCTCATACTACCGATAGTCATTATCATTGGTGGGTGGTGTATCTGGAAACTTCACTACTATGGTGATATTCTTCCTAATACATTTTATGTGAAGGCTGGAACTGTTTCTTTAGACTCAAGTGGCGCGATATACTGTTATCGTTTTTTTACCTCTTATCTATTGTTCCCAATATTTTTTATTATTTTTTTTAGTCTTCGTAAGTTTCGAGAACAAATGGATGAACGCATACTCTCCTTGGGCGTTATTGTCTGTGCATGGTGCTCGTATATTGTGAGCATAGGCGGTGATTTTATGGAGTTTCGTTTCTTTGTTCCAATTTATCCTTTGATAGCCATTATCTGTTTATGGTTGATATTTATTGTGCTTCAACAACGCATTATTCGAATCATCATGACGTTGATTCTCCTCGGTGGTACTTTGCATCACTGGTCGATGTTTACCTATAATACGGAGGAAGGTATTGAAACAATAGAAATGCTTCAAGGCCATTTAGTGAACAATGATGAGCAATGGATAACGATAGGAAAAGTACTGGGAAGCACATTCAATTATGATTCTACGGTTAGGATCGCAACCACTGCATCAGGAGCAATTCCATATTACTCCAAACTTCAAACGATCGATATGTTAGGAATGAATGATAGATGGGTTGCGCGTAATGGATATCAGATCAGTGATATTCCGGGACATCAACGAATAGCAACGTGCAGATACCTTCTCGACAGACAGGTTCATTTGGTCATTTCTCATCCTACCGTCCTGAGATTGTCCGAACGTATTACGCAAATACCTCTTGTTCCTCGCGAACCGGATGATGATGTTTCTCAGGCTACAATTGTTGAAATCCCAATCGATAAAGAATATAAATTAATTGCTATCTATCTTTTGCCTCACCCAACAATAGAGAAAGCTATTAAAGATTATCATTGGAAAGTTCATCCAATTGCTACTCAGCGTTAAAGAACAACTCTTTAGGTTACTTTTTGATATAGATGTAGAGCTCTTGCCCTGGTTTTACAGCAATGGATTTGAGGAGGTTCCATTTCAGAATCTGTTCCACGGTAACGCTATATTGCTTCGAAATCGACTGCATGGTTTCACCACGCTTCACCGTGTGAACAGTTAACTCACCCTCATCATCTCCCGATGAAGAAGATGGGTTGCCAGCGGAACTCGTGGGGGGCGGAGATGAAAGCAATTCATCTACTTTAGTTGCTGTTGTTGATGTTGTCTGACTTGTTTTACTTGGAGAAGTTTTTTTCGGCGTTGTTTTCTTCGGTGGAGTTGTTTCAACAAACTGTGGAGGGGGCAAGGCTTCTTTCTTAGGAATTATTGACGGCGGAGACGCCTTTTCCTGCTTCTTATTTACAATAGCTGTTGTCTTTTCTTCTTCTTTGGGTACAGAAGGAACAGATGCCACAGGCACGGTTTTGCCTACACTGCCATGCTCTATGGGCTTCATCAATTGTTGAGCTGTATATTTACTCACTACATACTGTTGAGACGATGATGTTGTTTGTACAATATACTTCGATGAATCTGGAGGGGTTGGATATAAACGTAGTGTAACGTTTTCAGCTCCTTGAATCGATAATGTCACAGGTTGCAATTGGAATTTCACTGTACTATCAACAAAATCATCGGCGCGTAAATTAGAAAGGGTATTAAGCAGCGGGTTGATTTCACTTGTTTCAACAAATCTATCTCCCGATCGCCAGGTAGTACTATCACGATGAAAATCGTACTGCTTTCCTCGAGATGTAATAGAGATGTCACGTAATGTCTCGGTAGGTTGAGCAAAGATCGTTTTGTCGCGCCATTCCTTAAGATCTTTATTGATGCTCCACGAATCTATACCTTCGCCCAGATATACATCTTTCGATGTTGGAAGTCGAAAATACACTTCCGAAAATGATGGTCCCATTTTTCCGACAATGATACTTGTAGATTTTCCTGAACGCTCGGTGACAATAACGTGAGTACCACCGGTATCAACTTGAAAGAGGTGCTGTTTTTCCGGATTTGAAGAGACAAGACTGCCTACTTTAAATTTTGACAGTCCGCCTATGAGACGCGTTATTGTGGCAGGATCTGCCGGATAACGCACCGGAGCTGTGATGGTCCATTTTCCGCCGATATTTTCAAAAAGCATCAAACGTGGTGCGTGCTGTATTTCAAGTTTAACAACAGCAGCCGAATCAATACTTATTGAAACTTCAGGCGCAGCGTCACTTGTTTCTCGTTCTTTCTCTGATGGAAACAAGAATAAGACAATTGCACCGATAACAAGAAGTAGAGCAATCAATAGTACTGTTGAACGATTCATAGTGTTAGTTCTCTCACATATTGTTATAGAGCGCGCGCTTCAAGACGTTTACGCAATGTCGCACGCCATCGCCATCTTACAACTCCAACCAGGAGAATTACAAGAGGCGGCAGTGCAAGGTTAATTCCTTTTACCCACGTACGCGTGCCTTCACTTACTTCGTCGAGAGGTTTTACGTCGCTATCACGAGAACGTATTGAAGCGAGCCCGATATCGTCAGCTAAATAGTCAACGATGTTAGTTGCTAACAAGAAATTATCTCGATTACCGCCGGAGAGTTGATCCTGGAGAAAATCTCCATCGCCGACAACAGCAATTTTCGAGAGTCTGCTTGAAACTTGTTTGTTTGTCGTATCAAGAGTTGACTGTACCGAAGAATCAATACCTATTGGCTTATTGGCAAATGCACTTACAAATGCCCCTTCAACTGTCACAGCCATTGGTATACCAGACTCTTTAAACATATCCTGAGACACTTGTGCTGTCGGATTCATATAGAAAAAGTTTTCTTGTCTTCCACTGTGTTTAGTCGATCGCACCAGTACTTGTGTCGTCAATCCCCTTGTCCGGGCTATGCTTGTATCAATTGAACTCGCAAAGTAAAACACCACAGAACTTAAATCTTTCACAATTGGGCTTGATTTTTCAAAGTCAATTGCCTTTGGCAAATAGTAAAAAGGCATGAGGTTTTGAATCATCATTGAGCCGAATGGCTGTTGAACGGTTACTGTGGCACAACTCGCATCACGAACAAGATCGGTATTTACTCGAACACCGTACGCCTCCATAATATCGTCTAACTCAAGAGAGAGCGGCCTTCCCATTTGATCTTGCAGTGTCGCATTAACTTTGTTAACAAAGAAACCGATACGCCCGCCTTTCATTAAATACTGATCAATTAAAAACTTTTCCCAACTCTTGAATGGCTTGTCGGGTGCTACAATCATGAGTGCGGCAATATCAGATGGAACAGCCCTGCCGCTGGAAAGATCCACGGTGGTAACTTGATACTGCTTGTTCAATATCTCTTGCAACTTCCCTAATTGTGAGAGCTGTGGTTCTCCATGCCCTGAGAGGAAGCCGATTTTTTTCAATTCTTTCGTTGTCATTTTTTTGACTGCAGAACTGATTTCGTATTCCAGGTTTGATTCGGGGCGTACGACAGGAAGACGCTCTTGCTTATCACCGTATAACATCACGAGTCCCATAAATGCAGGCTGAATTTGAAGCTTATCTTCTTTCACAACTTGCACTTGAACTTCTGGAATGCCGTACTTCTGCGCTTCCTGCTTTAATTCGTCCTTTTTCGACGGATCAATAAACTCATATCGGAAATTGCCATCAGAGTATGCGCGATATTCATCAAGTTGATCCTGCAAGTAACGACGATTGTTATTATAGGGTGCAGGCAAGTCGGAGGTAAAGTATGCCTTCACAGTAAACTTGTCATCAAGGGTCTTCATGAGGTTCTTGCTTACATCAGAGAGAGTATACATCTTTCCACGTGTCAAATCGAACCGCGTAAAAAATCGCATCGCAAGCAGATTTACCAATACAATTGCGGCAAGGATAAGTGTTACACGAAGAAGGGTTTGACTTTTATTCATCGCTTCAGTTCTCCCCTCATGACCATCTTCGTTTTTCAAGTACCACTGTTCCCATATACAACGGGAAGATTATGGAAGAAACATAGTAAATGATATCGCGCGAATCGATAACACCGCGGGCAATATTTGAAAAATGATAATCTACGCTAATAAATTCAAATACTGATGCAAGAGAACTTGGTAAATAAATCAATACTTTATCTATAAAGTACAACGCAAACACAAATGCAAAGCTTACAATAACGGCATTAATTTGATTTTCCGTCAATGATGAGCAAAAAAGGCTCACCGAAAGAAACACCGCCCCAAGCAATAACAATCCTATATAACCGCCTGCTACAACACCAAGATCTAGATCACCTATAGATGCTACAGTGAAATAGTAACATAGTGTAGGAAGCATGGTAAAGAAAAACAATGCCCACGCCGATAAAAATTTGCCAAGAATAATTTCATATTCTCTTACCGGCTTCGTCACTAATAATTCGAGTGTTCCTGATTTCTTTTCTTCTGAAATCAGCCGCATCGTTATTGCTGGAGCAAAAAAGAGTAAAAGAAACTCTGATGTATCAAACACAGGTCGTAACGTCGATTGCCCATACAAAAAAAGGTTATTGGTAAATAAATATCCTAGAAAAACTAAGTACACAACGATGACGACATACGCCACCGGAGAGTTGAAAAACGATCTCAGCTCTTTCAAAAAAATGGTTTTAACATTTGACCAATTCATTTCACCGAATCCGACGTAAGTTGTCTGAAAATATCTTCTAAGCTTGTTTGTTCGCGATGAAGTTCGAGTAACCCCCACCCTTTTTGAATACACAACTGAAAGAGATCTCTTCGAATATCTATTGCGCTGGAAGTTTCAATACTGAATTTTTTGATGCCATTATGTTCATGGAGTAACGACACCTGTTCAACTGCAGGAATGGCTTTAACTTGTACTGACACCATGTCAAACGTCTGCCCATCAGATAATTCTACTTCAAGGACAATACGTTCCCCGCCATGTAAGCTTCTTTGTAAGTCTTCAATCGGACCGTCGGCAACAATTTTTCCTCTATTAATGATAACAACACGATTACATGTTGCCTGAACTTCGGGCAAGATATGCGTCGAGAGAACAACCGTTTTCTCTTTTCCTATACTTTTAATGAGGCTTCTGATTTCAATAATCTGGTTTGGATCTAATCCGCTGGTTGGTTCGTCAAGAATAAGAACTTTGGGCTCATGGATCATCGCTGCAGCGAGACCTACACGTTGGCGATAACCCTTCGAGAGTTGACCGATATCTTTATGCTTCATTTCTCCAAGTCCGCAAACATCAACCATCTCTTTGACGCGCCGAGAAACTGATGACTTTGCTACCGCTTGAAGCTGTGCCGCATATTCGAGATATTCAACAACATTCATGTCGAGGTACAGAGGATTCTGTTCGGGCAAATAGCCAACTAGCTTTCTTACTTCAAGAGAATCATCTTGGACGTCTCTCCCTTCGACCTTTACTGATCCCGAACTTGGCGTAAGATAGCAGGTAATAATGCGCATTGAGGTCGTCTTACCAGCACCATTAGGGCCAAGGAAGCCGAGGATTTCCCCGGAATGTACCTCAAACGATATATCGTCTACAGCTTTGGATGAGCCATAGTACTTTGTAAGATTACTAACAAGAATGGACATTGTTACCGCGTGGTGTATTTATCTGAAAAGACCATACTTTTCTCATTGAGCGAGAAAATATCCCAAATTTTCGGGAAAAATGCAAATCACGTCATGACTGCTTCATTTTCCGAATTGATAAAATAAACCCCACCGATGTAACCGGCCGAATTCATCATGATGTGCCATCGCCGCGACTGCCTGCTGGTATGCTTTTGTCGCCGGCATGCCTCCCATGAGGTTGGTATAAAATACCTCGCCAAAATATTTTTTCGCTTTGCGTTCACCCTGCCACATCGATGTTATCACCGTTCGCGATCCGCTTGCGAGAAACGCCATGGGTGCATATCGCGATAACCCGCCTGCGATCGGTGAAATATTACTAAACACAAACGTTTGAGGAAAAGCGAAGGAACACATCTCTCCTATGGCTACATGTCGTAAGCCATATGGCGATATCCCGTCTGATAATACAATTGTAGAATTGTCAGGAACATTCGGATCGATAGTAAACTCCGCTGCAAGATGCAGCACTTCGAACGAATATGGCTTGAGATGTTCGAGCGTTGACGTGGTATCAAAGAACATCATTGCCTTATCATAAAAGCTGCGGATATCTTTTAGCTCATATTCTACATCCCAGTTAGTTTTTCCTGAATGTCCAAGCCCTACAACATTACTGACGTAGTTCTCCTGTTTCTGTTGGAAGAACAATGCAGCGGCAGAGGGCAAGTAACTGATAGAAATCCTCTCCCCGACCGTCATGCCACCTGCAATGCGCAATGTATGGATAGGAAGCCATCCAAAATCTTTTGGAAGGACTATGTAAACCTTCGTACTATTACTCACGACTGAAAATATTGGATCGAGCAACGTGTTGTACAACAGAGAAGAAAGCTCATTCATGCGCACTATTGCTCCTGCTTCGTTATAATCTGGCGTGTTAGTATGTAAACGTGGTTCGCCAATAATACGGTTATACTCTCCGATCATTGTTAATAAACGATCGCGTGCGATTGTTGTTGTGCGAAAAATGACTGTGTCTTTGGCAGCAACAATGATATTCAACTGGTTCGATAGTAATGCAAATTCTATCAGCGCAGTATTTGATGGAAGTGAATCGCGAACCTCTTTCAGCAACAGTGGTTTGGGGCTCACTAACCATTGTACATTTTTCCTGTCGAACATCTGCGTCGTATGAAGAAATTCTTGTACTCGTTCCGGATAGAGTTTGTTAAGAAGATTGAGACGCTCAGGATTCCGGCGTTTTCCAAGAGAGAGTTCTTCGTAAATATCTTCTTCAAGCAGCTTAAGCGCATTGCGCTTTGCTTGCAGTTCAGTTATTGTGTGATCAAGCCGAATATCTCCTGTTTTCAGTGTGCTACGACAGAAAAAATTCTGAATATCTCGCAGATTAACGTTTTCAATAAATCGAAAAACATCATCTACGCGCGAAGCTGCGACATACGATTGAAGCTGAGGATCTGTCCAGCTTGATCGTTCACCATCCATATACACGTTGACTATTTCTTGCACCGCGTACATATCAATATCGGGCAGAATATTCTGTTCATCAAGATGAAGCAGCGCGGCAAACGAATTACGGGAAGACAGCGTATCATTGCGCTGATATTCAAGAACTCCTTTTAGGTATTGCGCAAACATCTCGCCATATCTGTAGCCCACTTGTTGACAGGATGAAGCAATATCAAAGCAGCGCTTTGCCAGATCTGAGGTCATTACGGTGTTTGATCTGGATAATCTCCAATCACAGGCAACGAGTATAAGACTTAACAACCGGTCTTGTATAAGATTATTTTCTTGACGTGCCAATGATAGCGCTTCTTCAAAATAGAGTTTTGCGTTATCAAAACGAGTTGAACGATACGAAAGAACACCAAGAGCTGTCAGAATCTCCGTTTGTAATTTCCTGTTTAGCACACCACCAACAAGTGTCAACGCTTGAGAATATGCCCGCAACGAGCTATCGGAATTATGTATCGATGATTGATATTTTCCCCAAGCAGCATAAGACTCGGCAACTGATACGCTATCGCCTGTATCACTTGCAAAGGATATCCATTTATGGAACGATTCACGAATACGATCAATGTCACCATACGCTGTTGATACTTGAAACGAGAGTTTTAAGAGATTCGCTTTAGCAACTTCACTTCCCTGTTTACTTTCGATCTGAAAAAGTTCATCTAATGCTGATGATGCGCGGGGAAATTTCCGCATACGCTGACTTGCTTTTACGACAAGAAGTAACGCGTGTGTCTCGTTCGGAATATCAGAAAAAATTTTAGCTTCGCCGGCTGCGTCCGAAGCTAAGGATAATGCATCGCTATGCCTTCCTAATGCATAGAAAAGCTCCGCCAACACTATTCTCCCTCGTCGTTCCAATTTCTGGTCACCGACAAGATGGAAATAATCAAGCGATATTTTGAATGATGAAATTGAGCTATCGTATTGACCTAGCTTTCTCTGACATAGTGCCAGGAGAAGATAATTCTCGCCTAGAGCAGAGTCGCGCTTGATCTCGCTGTTAAGTTTTACAGCTTCGGTAATCGAAGCGAGGGATTGAATATACTGCTGCTGATTGTAGAGAACTGCTGCCTTTGTGCTTGATTCAATAGCATCATCCATCTTATCACTGCTACTCTTGCCACAACCAACGAAAATACTACAAGAAAACAAAAGAATAATAATGATGTAATATGATGGCTTCATAATTTCTGTTTTAGCAACACCTATTCAATATCGGTAAAATTGTTCTGAATATAGAAAAGTCTCAAGTAAGATACAATCCACGAATTGATATATATCGGAGAATCCGTACATTCGGGCAAATTCATATCAAAGTGTTATTGTGACACCAGTGACTCATGTCACTTGGTGCAAGAATATTTCTTGAATCACTGAGAATCTTTTGCTACGTTACTATAAGGATTACTATGAAGAAACTATCAAGTTTTATTTTCGGCGCGTGTTACATTACTGTCTGTACGTGTGGTTTTCTTCTTCCGATGCAGGCACAGCAGGATAATTCTCAGAACCGGCTTGAGGATGCCATTCGGCAGCTTTCGGGTGAGAATGTTCGAGGATATGTTCAGCCATTTATGAATGGTGTTGGAGCTAACCTTAATTCCGGTTGGTATAACACAGCCGATATAAGTGATGTAGGATTCCATTTTCGATTGCAAGTCATTGGCATGGGCACACTGATAGGCGATGCAGATAAAACTTATTATGCTGTTCCTCCACAACCGCTCGATCAAACACCTGTAGAGACTGCAACATTGTTTGGTGACCGGGGAACGACAGTCAATGGACCGGGCGGCACAACATACCAATTTCAAAACGGGCAGGTCAAGACAAATATTTTACCGGCAGCAACACTGCAGCTTACAGTGGGAAATATCTTCGGTACACAGGCAATAATTCGTTATCTTCCCCCTGATGTTCGTTATCTCTTTTCTTATAAAGGAGACGATTTCCCAAAGACCACATTCTTCGGTATCGGAGCGCGGCATAGTGTGAGCCGCTATCTGCCGTCATCTCCTATTGATCTTGCCGGAGGATTTTTCTATCAAAAACTCACCATCGGCGATATCATGGAGGCGAAAGCGCTTATCTTCGGAGGCCAAGTAAGCAAATCGTTTTCTGTACTGACGTTGTATGGAGGATTGCAATATGAAACATCGACGCTGACATTGAGCTACACGAACAGTACAACAAATGCGATAGTTAATACAGAGATTGACGGTGAAAATCATATCCGTGCAACGGCAGGTCTCACACTGAACCTTGTCATCTTGAATCTCAACGCAGATGTAAGCATTGGGAAAGTAACGGTTCTTAGCTGTGGGCTGAGTTTCGGAATGTAATTAGATGTAGAGGAAGGAAATCTTATGAAAACTATAACTCATTATTCCCAAACCGTGTTGATATCCATCTTCGTGATGTTATGCTTACTCATGGCTGGATGCGATATTGGAATTAACCCTCTCATCTTTGATGGATCTCCGGTTGAAGCAAGCTTCGAGGTAAACAGTTTGATATCAACCTTTCCACCGATTGTTTACAGCGTCAATCTAGGGGATGTTCTTTCAGATATCGATGATGAAGTCGATTCCATTAAAGTCTACAACATCACACTTCTTATCGAAAACTTAGGAACAACTAATCCTTCTGTCACAGGCGACATCACCGTCAACGGGAATACACTTTTAAGTATGAATAATACACCGATTTCTGTCTTTGTTTCCGAGCACTCGATCTTTGATGCAAGTCTGCAAGCACAGGGATTTAATTATTCTTCGACAATTGTTCCCACGATCAATGGCTATCTCAAGCAAGATCCGAAACCGACTGTAAATGTCGTAGCAAGTGGAAGCGCCGCACCAGCGCCGTTGCATTTTAAAATCCATGTGAAAGTCTACACTCAGGTATTCACCAGACCGTAGGAGAAGCTAACATAGTTTTCAGAAGGCCCCCATTGCGGGGCTTTTTTATTTGAGTTGGGAGCGAAGAACAACAAGCGATGCGGGGTCGTCAGTGATAACAGCATCAAGACCATACCAAAGAGCACGTGTGAATTGTCGCGGCGTATTTACAGTAAACTCCCCTACACACAACCCATGCTGGTGAGCTTTGTTGACAACTGCCTTACGCAGTGTTCCTCCACCGAAAATCATATAGTTTGCCCTCGCATGAGTAGTCATTGCAACGGCAGATCTCCCTACATGCTTGAGCGGATGAAACAATAATCCTGTTGCAACAGATGGCAGCCACTGCTTTACGTCTTTAATGAAGGCATGATGGAATGAAGAGATAAGCACATAGGATTCTGCACGATGCTTTTGAATAACCGAACAACATCGTTGAACAATATCAGAATGCCGACGACTTTGAAGATCAGTTTTGATTTCAATATTCACTCCAATTCGTCGCGGAAGCAATTCTAATACCTCATCAAGTGTAGGAATCGTCTCTGAGAAAAATGATTTGTCGAACCAGGCACCTGCACTGAGTCGCTTCAGATCGGCAAGTGTAAGTTGTTCGACTTTTCCCTTGCCGTTTGTCGTCCGCCGAAGTTGTGCGTCGTGAAAGACTATCACCTCCCCATCGCTTGTTAACCGAATGTCTAACTCGATAGCATCTGCGCCGTCATCAACTGCGCGCTTAAATGCGGTAAGCGTATTCTCTGGTGCTACTGCCGATGCACCACGATGAGCAACAATGATTGGACGATACTGTGGCTGAGTCCAGGAAAACATCATCCATGATGCAAGACGGCGAGGATTGCTTTGTTGACATCCTCAATCGAACCCATGCCGTTGACGTTGTTAAGCAAACCTGAATGTTTGTAGAATTCTTTCACCGGCGCGGTCGATTCACTATAGACACGCAAGCGCTTCCTCACCGTTTCCGGTTTGTCGTCATCTCGCTGGTACAACTCTCCGCCGCAGTTAGTACATTTTTTTTGATCAGCAAGCTTGTCAATGCCAAGATTATAAATCTTTCCGCACTTTTTGCACGTTAGCCGACGACTTAATCGCTGAACGACTTCCGCCTCGTCAATCTCCATGTTGATGACACAGGTAAGAGCAATGTTCAATTCCGCAAGCAATGAGATGAGCACCTTCGCTTGTGGCACTGTGCGTGGAAAACCATCAAGGATAAATCCTTTAGCACATCGTGGTGATCGGAGTACATCACGAATGATACCTATCATAATATCATCCGATACGAGTTGGCCCGCATCCATGATGGCTTTTGCTTTTTTGCCAAGTTCCGTGCCTGCGACGACCGCTTCACGCAACATATCGCCAGTCGAGATGTGTGGAATAGAAAGTTTTGTTGAAAGTAATTTCGCCTGTGTGCCTTTACCAACACCGGGCGGTCCAAAAAGTATCAATCGCATAATTATCTTTTGTTATTTATTATCTTTTTCTTGTGAAGCTTGCTTGATTTTTTCCAACGCATCCTGTGCTGCTTTGATGAGCTTTGGCTCTCCTCCAGCATCAGCAAGCTGTTGAAGCGGGGTGATGGCTTGAGCGTTTCCTAACTCACCGAGTATGCCGATAACGCTTCGCCGGATGTGAACACTAGCGTCGTTCAACATTGAAATGAAGTACGGCACAATATCCTCGCGTGATTTCCAAACGCGACTGAGCTGACTCAGCGCTTCCTGTCTGACGTTGCGCGGATGGCCGTACGCGGTATATTGCTTAACGCTGTTGAACGCCTCATCATCACCAATCTGTGCCAGCGAACGTAGCGCGGCAAGCCGCAGCCCTTCCCGATACGAATCACGCAACAATGCGGCAGCACAATATTTCTTTGTATTTAATGAATCAACTTTTACCAACGATAACAGTGCTGAAGCAGCTACAGCATAACTCGAATCTTTCTCAAAGGCGTACTGCAACGTTTTGAGAACATGCTCGCCCTTTGAGTTCTTCATCGCAGTTACGCTTGCATTACGCACTTTTGCCTCACGGTCACCATATGCAACTATCAGCGTATCGGAAACATCATGACGTCGAGCGTCGCCCAACGCCCAAACGGCTTCACGGCGAACTTCCATAAAAGGATCGTTCAATGCTGCTTTACTCAACGCTTCAATGACAACAGTAGAATCTGCAAACCATCGTAATTCATCGACAGCTGAGATGCGGTCAACACCATCTTTTGCATGTTGTAGCTGGAAAATCCACCCATCAATAGGCATCTCAACTTCTGTCTTCTTCAAAATGTAATTGCCTTTATCAAACAATACAAGCTGTGGCTGTTGGTACGTGGGGAAGGAAAACTCCTCTTCCGCTTTAGTAATAACAACACGATATGTCGTCGGCTCATCGTGAACCCATACTTCGATATCTACCGGAGTTGTAAATATTCCGGTCAACGAATCGACTACTTGCGTTTGCACAACGGCAACTTTGACGGAACGCGACGTTTGATCCCACGTTGACTTCACTTTAAACGTTGGATAGCCGGGATTGTAAATCCATTGATCAAAAAACCAGTGGAGATTGTATCCTGTTGCTTCTTCGATGGCAACTTTGAAATCATTTGTCTCAACGGGCTGGTGCGCAAACTTATGGATGTAATGATTGATGGCTTTCCAGAACAATTCATCGCCGATCATGAAGCGCAGCATGTGCAACACGCAGGCGCCTTTACCATAAATACGGTTTGTGAACATCTCATTTGGTGTAATAAACCAATTGGTTACCGATGGTTTTCGCCTGTCGCCGATATCGGTGTTCACGATGTCGCGCTGTGAATCATACACGCTTTTTAGCGCAACGTCTCTCCCTTTGTCGTATTCTTGAAAGAGGATATCGAAGTATGAAGCAAAGCCTTCGTTCAGCCACGCCTGCGACCAATCTTTGCATGTAAGGAGGTCTCCCCACCATTGATGCGCAAGCTCGTGTGCAACGAGTCCATCGCTTGTGTAGTCAAGATGCGCGCGTGCATCATGAATTGTATTGTCTGTCAACGTTGTCGCGCTCACATGTTCCTCGCCGCCCCAAATATAATCCTGCACAACTGTCTGCGCATATTTTTCCCAGGGATAATCATAGCCGATCTTGTTCGAAAAGAACTCCATTGCCTTAGGCGTTTTACTGAACGACCGCATCGCATCGTCTTTCTGATGCTTGTACACGAAGTAACTCAGCGGCACATCTTCCCATTTGTCTTTTATTTCTACGTATTCACCTGCAACAAGCGATACTAAATACACAACATGCGGCTTGCCTTCATACCAATGATATGTTTTCTTTTTCCGTTTGGCATCATGCTTTACTTCCAATAATTTGCCGTTGCTGATGGCAGTCCACTTTTCAGTAACAGTCGCGATCATCTCAGTTGTTGCCATATCGTTGGGATAATCGTAGCAGGGAAACCAAAAATGTGATTCCTCCGGCTCACCGTTCGTCCAGAGCAATCGCTGTTGCTTTACGTAACCACTATCGGGCACGATGAAGTATAATCCTTTTTGCGGCGACGAGATATTATACGAAATGGTAAGATTCAACGTATCTTCCAAACCATATACTTTTCCCAATGCAACTGACAATGTTTCTGCGTCATGGTGATATTCGAGCCGTTGATTTCCCATTCGCACATCAGTGATCGACATCTGTGCAGCATCGATGCGCACAACATCGAATTGCGGACGAAGCGGAACGAACTTCATTGAAACACTGCCGACACATGTTTTTGTCTTCTCATCAATTTCAATGTTCAGACGATAATGCAGAACATCATAGGTTCTCTCACGAGCGAAATGTTGCGTGGGGAGGGGCTTATCCTGAGCGAATAGGAAACAAACGCCGCTCACGATTGAGATAATCAATAGTGGTGTTTTCATACGGATGTGAGATGTAAGATACTTGCCCGTCCGACAGGCGGGTGAGATTTGGGTCTATGATTAATTGATCGTGCTTTCTGTCCAACCTTGACTGCAAGCTGACCGCACGCTGCATCGATGTCTTCGCCGGCGCTGCTGCGCACGAACGTGGTGACATGCGCCTCACGCAATCGCCGTACAAACTCATCGACACGCTTCGATGGCGTCGGGTGAAGCTGAGCGGAGATTCCCGTCGGATGGGTGAACTCGATGCTATGAAACGGGATGATGTTCACTTTGCATGGCACTCTCCTTGCCAGCTTAACGAGCCGGGCAATATCCTCGTCACGGTCATTCCAGCCATCGAACAGGATATACTCGAACGTGACGCGCTGTTTGACCTTTCTATAATAGTATTGTACGGCGCTGAGCAATTCTGCAAGCGGGTACTTCTCGTTAATCGGCATAAGCTCTGAACGAGCGGCGTTATCCAACGTATGCAGTGAGACGGCAAGCTTCACTTTGCGGTTCTCATCTGCCATTTGTTTAATCTTCGGCACCCATCCTGCGGTTGAGATGGTAGTTCGCCTCGCAGTTATCTTTATCCCGGTGGAAATAATTTCAACGGAGTTCATCACGTTATCGTAATTCATCAGCGGCTCGCCCATACCCATATATACGAGATTGGTGAGATGTTTGCCGGATATTTTCTTTACCTGAAGTACTTGATCGACAATCTCACCTGCTGTGAGATTACGGAGAATGCCCATCGAGGCAGTGGCGCAGAACTTACAATCCAGCGCACAGCCGACCTGCGTGGAAACGCAGAGCGTCAGTCGTTGTTGCTCTTCTTCCTGTCGTGCCTGCGTATCGTTAAAGGCAGTACGAGGCTGAATGAGCACACTCTCGATACGTTTTCCGTCTTCAAGTTCGAACAAAAATTTTGTCGTTCCATCTACACGCGATGTCTGTGTTTCAACAAGCTTTAACGACTCGATGCGAGCCGACAAAGCAAGTTTCTCACGCAATTCTTTGGAGAGCGACGTCATCTCTGCAAACGAGGATGCTTCTTTGGTATAGAGCCAATCGAAGAGCTGCTTGCCACGAAATTTCTTCTCGCCGATGGAAACAGCAAAATCCTCTAACTCGCTGAGTATTAAGCCTTTGAGATTGGGGTTGTGCATAAAAAGTAGTTAGAATGTAACAAATGCAGAGACGGGAAGCAAAGGAAGAAGGGTGAATCATCTATCGCTTGACAATCGAACTGAAATTCCTTACTATACCACACACTAACACGGGATGACGAAGCAACATATATAAATACCTTCGATTGTAAAATGTGACATTATTAGTTTCCTAAAGAATAATAAACAATATGGAAACGCGAGTTGCCCGACTACACTACGATGGGTATTGCGTCATTACAGTAGTTGCGACGTTCTTGTTCTGCTATGCGACCAAACTAGCAATTCAAATTGAAATTTTGTACATTGCAAATAACCAATGGATACCCATCATAAAATAGTAATCGGTGATTCAAGGTTGATGACAGAAATTCCCGATGAGTTCGTTCATCTTGTCATTACTTCGCCACCGTATTGGCAACTCAAGGACTACGGGAATAAGAATCAGATCGGCTTCCACGATACATACGAAAGTTACATTAACAACCTGAATCTTGTCTGGAAGGAGTGCTTCCGAGTTCTTCAAAAGGGATGTCGGCTCTGCATCAACATCGGTGACCAATTTGCACGCTCTGTTTATTATGGGCGTTATAAAGTCATTCCAATCAGAACGGAAATCACAAAGTTCTGTGAGACGCTAGGAATGGACTATATGGGCGCTATCATCTGGCAAAAGGTTACGACTACCAACACCACTGGTGGCGCTTCAATAATGGGCTCTTTCCCTTACCCAAGAAATGGTATCCTGAAGATCGACTACGAATTCATTCTGATATTCAAGAAGCTAGGCGATCCGCCAAAGGTCAGCAAAGAGATCAAGGAACTCTCAAAACTTACAACCGATGAGTGGAATACGTATTTCGCGGGACACTGGAACTTCGCTGGAGAAAGGCAAGACAAGCATCTTGCAATGTTTCCTGAAGAACTTCCTCGCCGTTTGATCCGAATGTTCTCCTTTGTGGGCGACACGGTTCTTGATCCGTTTTTGGGAAGCGGAACGACGTCTCTTGCCGCGAAGAATCTCACCCGGAATTCTATTGGTTACGAAATAAGCCCGACATTCATCCCGATCATTAAAGACAAACTGAAGGTTTCACAGCAGGATATATTTGGTGATGCTACTTGCGATTTTCTTACACTGAAACAGCCAGACAAAGACTTTGCCAACGACATTGAATCGCTTCCATATAAGTTCACTGACCCACATGAGCTAGACAAGAAGATCGACCCTCGGAAATTGAAGTTTGGCTCGAAGATTGAGAATGGTGATAATGGAGAAAGAGCCGAACTATACAACGTCAAAGAAGTACTGAGCCCTGAACTTCTTAGACTCAGTAACGGACTAACAATTAGACTCATCGGAGTAGCCGAGGAGCTAACACACCGAGAACAGGCTCTGGAGTTTCTTAATACGAAGACAAAGGGTCAGAGAGTCTTTCTGAAGTTCGATACGGATAAACACGACGAAAACGGTAACCTACTTTCCTACGTTTACCTCAAAAACAAGACATTTGTGAACGCACACTTGATCAAATCGGGCTTTGTTAACGCCGACAGTAATCGAACTTACAAATACAGGAGCAAGTTTCTCGCTTACAGCATTAATCCGCCAACCACAGAACTACATGCCTAACAAGTATTCTAAGGATTTTGGGACCAAAGAAATGGTCTTGAATTATGCTAATGGCAAGTGGGGTCTTACAAAGACACACAAGGTTGGCGAGGTAATGGCTCTCATCAGGGAATGTCAACCCAAGACATTCGAGGAATGGGAGCAGTGGTACTTTCAGCATGCTTATACAAAAACGAAAGAACCACACAAAGTTACAAAGGAAAGTTTGCGTGAGCTCGGTGAGCGGCTACATACTAAGATTACCGAGTTTCTTATTCCAGAGTGGCAAGAGGCGTTCCGGACACTTACTCTCGACGACTGCATCGACTTCATATACAATCTAACAATTCATCGTACTTATGACGGTTACATAACGGAGAAGTCAGTCGTCACAGATGGCCTGAGCAAAAGATTTCCGTCCATTGAGTTTGATGAGTCATCACCTGAACTGGATCATGCAGGTGACATCGATTACTTGGGCCGGGTGGGTAGTAAGGCGTTCGGGATTCAAATCAAACCTGTTACCGCAAGAGCGAATTTCGGTGGCTACTCTCTCACTGAACGCATGAAAGCCAGCTTTGAGGAGTTTACTCAAAACTATGGCGGAAAGGTCTTCATTGTTTTTAGTGTAGACGGAGAGATTGGTAACCCCGAAGTGTTGGAGCAGATCAATAAAGAGATTCAACGACTTGAAAGAGACTGAATGCCATCCAAATATTTTTTATATTAATGCTACACTATATTCAACACAATCTTCGTTTTAGTACACCATATAATAATCGTTCATCGTAATTTTTCCCTATAAGCATGGAACAAACTATTTCTAATTCCGAACGCATACGCCATCCGAAAGGCTTGCCCACGCTCTTCTTCACTGAGTTGTGGGAGCGATTCAGTTATTACGGGATGCGCGCAATTCTGGTTCTTTATATGGTTACGCCGACCGCTCTCGGCGGACTCGGGTTCGATACCGTCACCGCAACGTCGTTGTATGGCACGTATACCATGTCGGTCTACTTCACGAGTTTGCCCGGAGGTTTTATTGCCGACCGGTGGTTAGGCGCTCGTCTTGCGGTGCTCATCGGAGGCATTATCATCGCCTGCGGGCATTTCACGATGATCTTCCACTCACTTCCGTTCTTTTATACGGGATTGGTGCTCATCTCACTCGGTACAGGTTTGCTCAAGCCGAACATCAGCACAATGGTGGGTAGCCTGTACGAGCAGGGCGATCCGCGGCGCGATAGCGGCTTCTCGATCTTCTATATGGGCATTAACATCGGCGCTGTGCTTGCGCCCCTTGTGTGCGGATACTTTGCGCAGTCGGAGGGCTTCAAACAATTGCTTGCCTCATGGGGCATCGATCCTCTTGCAAGCTGGCATTGGGGATTCGGCGCGGCAGGCATCGGCATGACGTTAGGTCTTACAGTATATTTACTTCATCGTCATCGAATAGCTCACGTTGGCAACAGGACGAGGCGCGCAGAATCTGCGAAAGCTTCAGCACCGCGCGAGCCCTTGAAACCAGAAGAATGGAAACGTGTCGGCGTTGTCTTTATCTTCTTCGCATTCACTGCGCTGTTCTGGTCGGCGTACGAGCAGAAAGGAGCGAGCTTGAACCTGTTTGCGTTGAAGCTTGTCCGTACCGAAGCGTTCGGCTGGTCGTTTCCCTCGAGCTGGCTGCAATCACTCACCGCATTTTTTGTCATCGGGCTTGCGCCGTTGTTTTCGATACTGTGGGTAAGGTTAGGCGATCGCCAGCCGTCGAGCCCCGCAAAGTTTGCATTTGGGTTGCTCTTCATCGGGCTCGCCTACGTGCTCATCGTGCCTGCATGCGCGCTCACGGTCGCCGGGAAAATCAGCCCGTTCTGGTTTGTCGGATTATATTTCCTCGAGGTGGTGGGTGAAATGTGTTTAAGCCCTGTGGGACTGAGCACCGTAACCAAACTCGCACCTCCGAAACTCCTCGGCATTATGATGGGTGTATGGTTTCTCGCCTCAGCGTTGGGGAATAAACTCGCAGGCTTCTTCGGCGGATTTTTTATTGCCGATGATCCTAACCGCCTGATGACGCTCTACGGCTCCATCGCGGTGGGCTTGCTGATTGCATCGGGAACGCTTGCGCTCCTCACGCCAAAAATCAGGAAGCTGATGGGTGGGGTGAAGTGAAAATATTATTATTGGTATCAATTGCATTGTTGTTCGTTGCCTGCAGAGGTGATTCACCTAAAATGCAAGACGGCACACGAGATAACAATTACATCGCGCGAGACACTGTCGAAATCTTCCAAAGCCAGGCAAACGATGTTGCAGATATACGATTAACTCTCTGGACGGACAGCACCTTCAACTTTTATCTGCGTACCCTTCCTCAGCCAATGTCAAACGAAGAAGAAACTGTTGTGCGCTCGACGGGCATCTGGACAAAAGAACCTACTATGACACGACTGATTTTTCTCAAGGACAGGCCAATCATCAACGCTGTGTTTGATGAGAGTTATGATAAGAAAAACTCGTTCACCGTTATCAATGACAGCACAGTAGACATTAACTCGAATGCCAATGAAATCTGGATTTGGGGCGTTAGCTGCCTGAAGAAGCAATATTAAACTCACATACTTAACTACTTATCTCAACGATCTTTTCCTTCGATGTTGTACCTCTCACAATTGTAACACATCGCTTCGGCTTCCCAAAATATTCCGCCAGCACCTCGATAACCTTTTCGTTTGCCTTGCCATCCACCGGCGGCGCAGTTACGCTAACGAGATAACTGTTTCCTTCAAGCTGCTTGACTTCATTCTTGCGGGCGTTGGGTTTTACACGCACCTGAATTTTCATAATAACTAACTGATGTTACACACCGTAGGTGTGATATATTTATAGAATAGAATTACATGTGCCAATTGTAGCTCCGCAGGAGCGACATGAATAAATAATTCACCCCTCTACGAGGTCGTAGACCTAGGGGGTTTTTGATGAATATATGTAATGTTTCTATATATATTTCGTCCCTTACGGGACTCAAAAGAATTTAATTAATTAAGTTGTACAACTTAAATACGTTGTACGTGCTAATAATACGGCTTTTCTCTACAAAATAAAAAGGGCGAGCCATGAGGCTCACCCTTGAATCGTGACTACATTATCTTATTTCACCAACATTCCCGCCTAGTAGCAGTGGGACTCCTTCCTTATTGTAATTTCATTTGAGAAGAAGCATTTTCTTAATATCCGTGAAAGTTTCTCCTTGGCTTTGTGTTGTTATACGGTAGAAGTATATTCCACTTGCCAAAGCACCTGCGTTGAACTCTACTTGATGAGCTCCTGCTTCCAAATGCTCATTGTCTTCCAGGGTGGCTACCTCTCGTCCGAGGAGGTCGAAGACCTTCAACGTTACTTTCGCATCTCGTGGCAGATCGAATTGAATTTTGGCGCTGGGATTAAACGGGTTAGGGTAGTTCTGCTCAAGCGCAAAGTGTTTTGGGATTTGTCCCGACTTTGTCGGGATGAGATTTGAGATTTCTCCGTCTGGCGGTGGAGGCGGAAGCTCCTCACTTGGGATAATCCTGATCCGATTTGACGCAGATGCAGCAGAAGATGTTGAAAGTATCAACTGCCCAGATTGATTCACCTTCACCCAATACGCCTTGCCGGCATAGATGGAATCACTTGGGCAGTAGCCTGCCCGGTAACCAAAGAATTGCGAGG
>Ga0247727_10003993_pt1 | contig 31900 bp, 19 predicted proteins | sample WisWelCaveWW1625_FD_202498 | JGI IMG/M metagenome (GOLD analysis project Ga0247727, IMG submission 202498) | Biofilm microbial communities from Wishing Well Cave, Virginia, United States - WW16-25 | ecosystem: Environmental > Aquatic > Deep subsurface > Groundwater > Cave microbial mat | place... | reverse complement strand
TAATCGTGAGTGAAACGGTTTCAAATGGACCAACCGGCTGGCCAGTCCAATCCAGCTCAAAGTCCGATCCCGCGCTGATGGTGTCCCCGGAAGGAAATCCAATGACTTTCATTGGCCCAAGGGAATTGGTATAACTGACGTCGTTCTCGGCAAGATAGTTAAAGGTACCGACTGAATCGAAGCCATCCTTCGAGCTGTAGTAAAAGCCGAGGTATCCGGCAAAAATCAAGGTGTCGCCATCAAAAGAGCAGGCAGAAGGATAGGTGAGCTGAACCGGCGTACCGCTTTCTCCGCCATAAAGAAAAAACGCCGTAGCCTCGGAAATATCCTCTTCTTCGTTGTAGTTGAACTCGTATATCGTGTAAATGGCATCGGGATCGACGTCGGAGACAAAGGGCTTTTCACAAGACAACACAATCGATGTCAGGCAAATACAAACAATGTTAAGCAGTTTACTGTTCTCTGCCATAAACTAAAGTCGTGCATAACGACGAATCCCCCATTCAAAAGTAACGTATTTGGAGCGACTCCGGAAATCAGCACGATGTCCAATCACTTGGCTGGCATCGGGGGCTCCAATATCCTCAGGACAAATTGAGTAAGTTTGTAACGGATTAGCGTTATGACCCGGACAGAATTCAACGAACTTTTCGAACGGCTTTACAGTCCACTTTGTAATTACGCCCTTTCCATTCTTAAAAGTCGGGACGAAGCCGAGGACACGGTTCAGGGCATCTTTGTCGATTTCTGGAACCGGGAGGACAAAAACATTGAGGGAAATATTGATCATTACCTCATTCGCGCTGTAAAATTCAAATGCATCGACTACCAGCGAAAAGCGATTGTCCGGCGGAAGTACGAAGCTGAAACCCTTCATACATCCACCATTGAAGACGATCAACCCGAGGAGGAAAATCCAAAAATGAAAGAGGTGGTTGGCGTGGCGATTGCAAATCTTCCCGAAAAAACGCGCCAGGTTTTTATACTGTGCAAAATGGAAGGCAAAAGTTATAAAGAGATCGCTGAGATGCTCAAGATCTCACCGAAAACGGTCGAAAATCAGATGGGAAGGGCCTTCCGACACTTGCGGGAATCCCTTAAGGATCAAAGAGGATTACTGGGGTTTTTGCTGATTTTGATGACGCGATAGGGGAAAACGATTGAGAATGCGACTTACCTTCAAATGAAAGACATTTACGACATATTGGCCAAACATTTCGCAGGCGAGGCTACGGCTTCGGAAAGCGCAATGGTTGATCAATGGAAATCGGATCACGCTGCGGAATACGACGATCTGTCTCGTGCCTGGAATGCCGTACCTGATAGCTTCGTAACAGACGCTTCATTTACTCTTTTTGATCACCACACCGCACTACAAAAAATTGAAAGTCGCCTGAAGCCGGAAAAAATCGCAAGCAAAGTCTTCGGTCTAAACACCGCAATGAAATACAGTATTGCTGCTGCGATCACCGTACTCATCGGTTTCAGCGCCATATGGTTTATCAACAGCAGCGGATCCGTAACGGTCACCAATGAAATGGCTGGTGCTAAAGAAATCAAGTTGCCTGACGGATCTCTGGTGTGGCTTGGATCGGGTTCAACACTTACGTACGACAGTGACTTTAGCGACAGTAGAAAGATGTCGCTCGAAGGAGAGGCGTTTTTCGAAGTGGAGCCCGATACGTCCCGTCCTTTTGAAGTGACCACCGATTTTGGATCGGTTCGGGTTCTTGGCACGGCTTTCAACGTTGAAACAGTGAACGGTCTCACGGAAGTTTCTGTCGATCACGGCCTGGTCGCTTTCCGCAATGGTGAAGAAGAAGTTAAACTTTCGGCCGGGCAGAGCGCTGTCTCGGAAAAAAACGGTGTATCGGAAATTGCCTCCGTCGATGTGAACTTCCTTTCCTGGAAATCTGGCGAATTTCATTTTGAAAATACTTCTCTGGAAGAAGTCATCGATGAGATGAACAAATTTTACCCTGAAACGATCACCTTCGATCGTGCAACTACGCGTGATCTGCGTATCACCGGTGACTTCAACAACCGCCCCGTAGAGGAGTTGATTGAAGTAATTGTCTTAACTTGTGGCCTCGAAGCCGAATACGGCGATGGAACCATACGTTTAGACTGAGAATGCGGCCTTTACTTTTCCTGCTGTTTGTTTTTACCATCCATTTCTCCGCCGGGCAATCGCTGCTCGAAGAAAAAATTTCTGTATCCTTCAAAAATTTTACGGTTGAGAAATGCCTTCGGATGATCGAAGAAGCATCTACGGCTGAATTTTCGTACAACTCCAAACAAATTGCAGGACTTGAAACCCGGATAAACGCCGATTTTGACGCAGCTGAAATTTCGACCGTTTTGGATCGCGTTTTTAAGGGGACCTCCTTTTCGTACAAAGAAATCGGCAAACAAATCACTCTTTTTGAAGTCAAATCGGCGGAAGGCTCAGTGGTAATCAGCGGCTATATCCGCGAGCGTTTTTCGAAAGAAGAAATCATTGGCGCCAGGGTTTACTTTCCAGCACACGGCGTGGCCTGCATTACCAACACTTACGGGTATTACGCCATTGAAATTCCAAAAGGTGCATCCACGCTGTTTGTTGCGTCGGTCGGTATGATGAAAATCCGGGAGGACATTCAGGCAGACGAGGATATGGTGATCCATTTCGATTTGGAAGAAGACACGGTTTTCCTGTCGACTGTGCAGGTGTTCGCCGACAGTATCCGACAGCCAAAAATCGTTTCCAATCTTCCGTATCTGGATAAAACGGACATCACCAATCAGGCCCTAAGCCGCATTCCACCTGTGAACGGCGAAATCGATGTGATGAAATACTTGCAACAACTTCCTGGAGTAACGGCGTCGACAGAGGGCGGTGCAACATTTCAGGTACGTGGCTCCGGCAGCGGCAGCAATCTCATTTTACTGGACGAAATTCCGATTTATCATCCAACGCACTTACTGGGGCTCTACTCCATTATCAATCCCGATGCACTGAAGTCTGCGACGCTCTACAAAGATTTCATTCCGGTTTCGTTTGGATCGCGGAATGCATCCGTACTCCAGATCCATACGAAGGAAGGCAATCTGAACCGGCACGAATTGTCCGGCAGTTTGGGATTTGTGAGTACGCGGCTGAACTGGCAAGGACCTATCGTAAAGAACAGGGCGTCCTTTTATCTTTCCGGTCGCCGGTCAGCTTTTCCGGCCATTGCGGGTCAGTTTTTACAAAACCAGCAATTGTCATTGCCGAGGTTTTTCGATGTCAACGGAAAAGTCAACATTCACCTCAACTCCAACAACCGTCTGTATTTTACCGCCTATATGGGAGAAGATAATCTCAGCGATTCCATTTCGACCTACAATTGGGGAAACACCGCAGGGGCGATCCGGTGGAACCACATTTTCAATTCCAAAACGTTCTCCAACACCAGTGTCACGCACAGCGAATTTGACTATGGATATATTCTCAGTACCGGTTATGCACTCGACAATTTCAGGCAGCGGGTAGTTACCGACAAGGCCAGTTTCGATGTGACGAACTATTTCCGGGGCAATTTGAAATTCACGTATGGTCTCAGTGTTACGTGGCTTCGCACCCGATTCGGCAACGGTTCGATTCAGTCCTCGACTTTGTTCCTGCAGCGAAACGCCTTTGAGAATGCGCTTTATTTTTCGGCCGAAAAAAAACTGAGCCGCAAACTGAAAATTGAAGCGGGTGTTCGCTTGCCGTTTTCATTTCACATCGGTTCACAGGACACAACGGATTTCCTTCAGCCGGATTTATCGACCATCAACGTCATTTTTGAAAAAAACAAATTTTACGATCCTCAGTTCTTTGTCGATCCACGCGCCCTGCTCACATTCGCGCTAGGCGAAAAAAACCAGCTGCAAGCGGCCACAGGCATTGTCAGCCAGAATACCCATATCATCAATTACGTTCATTATTTTCTGCCGGTTGAGTTATGGACCACATCAAACAAGTATCTAAAACCGGAAAGGAATTTTCAGACCTCATTTGGATGGGTGCATTCAGGAAACCGATTCCACATTTCGCTAACGGGCTTCAATAAGTTTGTCTGGAACGTGCCGGATTATGCGGTTCCGGTATTTACCCCTTCTTCAGAAATTGAATCGAATTTGCTTACAGGTATTATTTCGGCTACCGGACTGGAGTGTATGGTGAATTTTATTGTCGGAAGTAAATATTCGGTCAGTGGTTCGTACACGTTCACGAATTCTGTTCAACGTGTGAGGGGCATCAACAGCGACAAGGTATATCCCACCACCAATTCAAGGCCACACAATATTGCAATCAGTCAATTTATAAATTTGTCCCGAAAGTGGACGCTGAGCACCAACTTCACCTGGCATACTGGTAAAGCAGTGACCCTTCCCAATGGTCAATTTGTCATCGGTGGCACGGCCTTCCCGGTTTACGACAATACCCGCAATGCAGAGCGATTGCCGTTTTTTTCGAGGTGGGACCTCTCCGTCGTGCGAAAATTTGGGTGGAAGAAAAAGCGCGAGATGCTCAACTTACTGATGAGCATCACCAACGTCACAGGTCGGTTTAACCCAGCCCTTGTGTACATAAAAACCGCCACATACGATCCATCGCTGTTGCAAACCGTTGCGCGGGACTATACCCCCTTTATGATCTACTTGTCTCTTAATTTTAAGTTATGAAAAGCGTCTATCTGATTTTATTGTCTGTGCTGATTTCTTGCTCTGAGAAGCCCATTGACCTTGAGCTTTCCGCCCACACGAATCAGAAACTCGTTGTCGAAGCAGGCATCAGTCCTCTTTTTGAAACACAACACATTCATTGTTCACTGACGTCGCAGTTTGGTGCTGATTCCAGCGAGGCGATAACGGATGCATCGATCAAGGTTTACACAGATGAGGGAATCTATACGTTCACCCATACCACAGCCGGGACGTACGCATCGGATCTCAGTTTTGCAGGAATTCCAGGGCAAAAATATCTGATTGAGGTCATTCACAACGCGGTTTTATACACGGCCGAAACCGTTATGCCCTCGCCAGTGAGTATCCTTGGAACTTCTGTCTATAACGGGTTTGAAAAGGGTATACTGGACTATATTCAGGTAGATATTGCCTCAGAAGCCAACCAATACTTTTTTTATAAAGTGTCTAAAGCTGAGCTAGACTCGGCTGGCACCGATACTCTCTGGACGCTGATCGAAACTCCAATCTATTGGGTAGCGCCCCTGGTGGCCGCGCCAACCCAGACAAAGCGTTTCTACGCTCCCAACAATTACCAGTTATTTGGTCCCGGCGATGTTCTGCGCATCGAAGTTTACGCTGTTAGCAATGACATTGGAGAGTATTTGTTGTCACTGCGGGATTATGTACAGAAAGAGCTCCCCAATTCACAGTTTCATAATCCTCCAGCCTATTATTCCCCTGACGCCTACGGCCTCGGATATGGCTACTGTGCGGACACGACTTTGTTTTACTGGTAGTCCTCAACAAAAAAAAAGGAGTGCCTTGTTGGACACTCCTTGATCATATTAAAGTTGCTTGCGATTATTCAATCACCATCACCGTTGCATTTGTGCAACGATAGGTCGCCTTGATGATGCCACCCTCTGAAGTCCCTTCTGTGACCACTTTATTTGTCCCGCGATCCATATAAACTGTAGCAGACCCGAGCGCAAGATTCGCTTTTTGCGTAACACCCATTACGATCGTAGTTGCGCCGTCATCTTCGGAGTAGAAAAGCGCATCGTCCGACCAGGCAGCCGATCCGACAAAAATACTAACGTGTTCGTCGGCTCCAAGTGCCGTTCCGCCCCACGTGAGGTTCTCTGCGACGCTTTTTTGAATGGTATCAAATCCCGCCGGATACGAAACGGCTGCACCCGAAGGGACCGTGTTGTTGTATACTGTTCCTTCCGTATTGGTGTACGAAAATGTGCCCCCTGTTATGTTGCCGGCATATTCTGCGTGGTGTGCGCTCCAAATCGTATTGTAAGGCAGTGTATCGCCATTGTATAAAACAAAAGCACCGCTTGAATCCGTCAGTTCCAGAATCGTTCCGGTAGCACTTCCAAACCGGAAGCGCGCAATGGCGTGCGTCTTGTCTTCGTTCTGATTGTAGAACAATTCATATTCGCAGTAAATCTTGTCCTGATTTACATCCGATGAATCTTCGTGTTCGCAGGAAGTCAGTCCCAGGCCTGCGGCACACAGTGTAAGATAAAATAGCTTTTTCATAGCGAGGTGTTCTTTGTGTTTTTAATAGAGTCGTGGAAACCTGAACTGCCCCCACTCACCCTCTTTAACAAATATACGTGATCTGCGGTGAAAAGGTCAAATCATCCAATTTCCAAAATGATTAGATTTGCCTCCCTTCGAAAAAAGTGATTTTGATTGGGAATGGTGTCGGTCCCGATAGCTATCGGGAGGCTGAACGAGATACCGCAGTTGAGTTAAAGTTTTGTTTGGAGAGGTGGCAGAGTGGCTGAACGCGCACGCTTGGAAAGCGTGTTTACGGGAAACCGTAACGGGGGTTCGAATCCCCCCCTCTCCGCAAACTGAAATTCACCACGAGAAGGGATGGATGACGCAGGAATGTGGGTCGTTCCTTCAATATTTAATTGATTCTTAACATCTTAACTTTGAAAGATGGTGTGATTTACATGGTATCTATTTTGTTTACACATATATGATTTAATTTCTAAATATTTGAATATCTTATGTTTATGAATGAATTGGTTCGATCTTCCTGAAAAGCCATTCATACAAAATCTGGAACCACGCTTCATCTTGCTCATTGGTTAAAATTGAATGGAGACTCACATTTTACTGCGCAGATTCAATGAATTACACGAAAAAATCACAGGGCCATAAATCAAAAGGACAGATTCTACAGTATTTCAACCTTTTGTGATTATTTGCACATAATTATTTTTTCGTATTGATTCTGAATTACTTACGGGTTCGACGGAAATTCTGCCTTGCAATGAAGCGCCCTGTTAATACCTGCTCAACTTTGCGCTTAGGCAACTGCACGATTTAATCGTCGTTTACCTGTCATCGAACTTAATTTGATCTTAATAAAAAGCATTAAAATGAAAAACTCACTGAATTTGAAAAATGGAACAAAGCTTGGCGCTTTGCTTTTTTCATTGGCAGCCTTCACAGGATTTTCGCAATCGACTACGGTTACGTTTCTCTACACTGGAGCTGTACAAAACTTTATTGTTCCTCCTTGTGTTACTACTCTTACTATAGAGGCTAAAGGAGCCGAAGGCGGTGGAATCACTGCTACAGATATGGGTAATGGTGCCGTGATTACAGGAAACATTACAGTTGCCCCTGGCGACGTACTTGAAGTGCGCGTTGGTGGAGCTGGTGCTATTCCTGCTGGCGGATTCAACAGTGGTGGAAATGGTGGACCAGCTACACTGGTATCTGACAGAGCGGGTGGAGGCGGTGGTGCTTCTGACGTTCGTATAACTCCTTATGCATTGGGTAACCGTGTCATCGTCGCTGGCGGTGGTGGCGGATACGGCGGTGGAGACACAGATGCAGACGGTGGTCTTGCAAACTGTCCAAACGGTGGCAACGGAACCACTTCCTGGGGAGTTGGTGGTAGCGGTGGAACAACTGTATCCGGCGGAGCTGGCGGAAGCCCTTGGGGCGGCGGCGGCTGGGGCGGTGCAGGATCGCTTGGTGTTGGTGGTTTAGGTGGTGTTGACGTTTGCTTCAGCAGAGGTCCTGCCGGCGGTGCTGGTTCTGGTCTCTACGGTGGCGGCGGTGGCGGATCTGACTGCTGGGCCGGTGGTGGTTCGTATGGTGGTGGTGGCGGTGCTGCCGGATCAAGCCTTATTCCTGCTGGTGGTTCTTGCGTTGCAGGTACAAACACAGGTAACGGACAAGTAACGATTACATACGTTCCTGCTGCTCCAATCGGCGGAACTGCAACTGCAATCCCTACTACAATCTGCGACGGCGAAACAGTGGATCTTTCACTGGCTGGTTATTTCGGAACTACACTTCAGTGGGAGTCTGCTCCTACTTCAGCCGGACCATTCGCGCCTGTTGTTGGTGCAACACTCGATACCTACACAACTCTTCCACTTGGTGCAGACATCTGCTACCGTTGTGCGGTTACTGGATGTGCAATGACTGTTTACTCTGATACCGTTTGTATCACAGTTAATCCACTGCCTACCATCGATGCAGGTTTGCCTGTAGTGGTTTGCGACGGAGACCTCGTTACCCTGACTGCTTTCAATCCTGACGGTGCTATTGTTGCCTGGTCAGGTGGAATCACAGACGGTGTGGCTTTTGTTCCACCGGGAGCAACTACAACTACCTATACTGTAACGGCTGATCTTTTGGGATGTCTTTCAACCGATGTGGTGGATGTCACTTCAAATCCTTATCCTGCAGTTAGCGCTGGTGTTGACAAACAAATCTGCCTTGGCGATCCTATCACCCTTACAGGTATCAATCCTGATGGTGCCATTATTTCGTGGGACCTCGGTGTTACCGATGGTGTAGCATTTACTCCTGCTGGTGTCGGAACTGTGGCTCACACAGTATCTGCTGACCTTTTGGGTTGTATCTCAACGGACGTAATGAACCTTACTGTGAACGGACTTCCAGTTATCAATGCAGGTCCTGATCAGAATCTTTGCCAGGGAGTACTTGTTACCGTAACAGGTTCAGGTGCCGGTGCTGGTGGTTCTTACAGCTGGGATGGTGGCGTGATTGACGGAAATCCGTTTATGCCACCTGCTGGTGTTACCACTACTTACACGTGTACTGGAACAGATGCCAACGGATGTATCAGCACAGATCAGATGGATGTCATCATTATCTCCAATCCTACAGTGATCATCACTCCTTCTGACACGACAGGTTGCGAACCGTTTATGGTCGATTTCCTTGACCTGAGCATTCCTTCAGGTATTGACTGCATCTGGGATTTCGGTGACGGAACCACTTCTACAGGTTGCGGATCGGCCAGCCACGAATTCAAACAAGATGGTGACTATGTTGTTACACTGACTGTAACCATCCCTGGTGGATGCTTCGGTTCTGGAACGGCTAACGTACACGTCATTCCTTTCCCAATTGCTGAGTTTGCGATCTCGAATCCGGTTGTGACTATCGAAAATCCGACCATTCAGTTCAGCAACTCTTCACTGGATGCTACGGTTTATACCTGGGATTTTGGTGACGGTTCTCCTTTGTCTTCCGAAGAAGATCCAGGACATACATTCCCTGATGTGCCTAACGAAGAATACACGGTAACGCTGACTGCATCGAACTACCTTGGATGTACAGATGTGATCTCTAAACTGATCTACGTAAACGATGTGATCATCTTCTACGTGCCAAACATCTTTACACCAGATGGAGACGCATACAACCAGACATTCCAGCCTGTTTTCTACAGCGGATACGATGTGTATGATTTCCAAATGCAAATCTTTAACCGTTGGGGCGAAGTAGTATTCGAAACATTCGACGCTTCTAAAGGTTGGGATGGTACTTACGGAGATCGTGGATTGGTTGACGACGGTACTTACACCTGGTTCATCGAATTCAAAGAAACAATGAGTGACAAACGTCACAAACACCGCGGACACGTTACGATTCTGAAGTAATCGTAGCGCAAAAGCGAAAACTTAAAACCGCCCTGACGATCCTGTCAGGGCGGTTTTTTTTTGGGGTGATGTGGGGGGAAATGGGGTGGGCTTTTGGGGTAGTAAAAGTGATCGGTGTTCATATGCGATAGTGAATTGATTATCTTGGGATTAACCCCCGAATACCTTCAAGGTCTATTAGACCTTGAAGGTTTTGAGCTGTAAGCCTCTCACTCAATGAATGTTGTCCTGTCAAACTGAATCCAAATCTTCAGTTGCTGTTTTTAAATGAACTTTCGTACCACAGGTCTATCAGAATCTCTGCCATTTCACCTCTGAACTTTGAGAAATAGAAGTTCTACGGATTGGTGGACTTGTAAAATAATCGCTCAAACCGATATCCAATTCTGTATACTATTTTGTTACTCAAAAAAAGTGTGCACTTCAGTGGAAGCACCTTATATAAATTATATTGCACGAAAGTACTAGGGCCATACCTATCAAAAGCGCGCAACCATCTCATAACAATGTCAATCTCTTTGTAGCTTTTCATTTCAAAGAGTATGTTCATCAGTTCACGTGCAAAAAAGCGGTAGTTTTTCAAAAACCATTTTCTCGGAACACTTTTGTCTTTAAGGTATTTATTATAACAATATAGCTTTCCATAGTATTGCTTATGTGTTATGGTATGCTCGCCAGTTGCACGGACCCTGTAGTAAGCCAGATGATCGTCCATTCCAAATACCACAAAACCTGCTCGCGTTATTCTCATCCAAAGATCAAAATCCTCCGTTCCTCTTAGCGCATCAACCTCGTCAAATAATCCGACCTTATCAAAAATGGACCTGCGCAAAAGAACCGTTCCAGGATTCATAAAATTACTCTTCGTTAGCTCCTCAAACATAGCCATACCGTCGAGCCTTCCAGTGACCCAATGATACGGCTCCGTTCTGTTATTGTCATTCTCAAACATTAAGATGCCCAAAGAATAGATGACATCTACCTTTTCGCTCTCCAAATGTTTCAACTGTACTTCCAATTTATTCTTGACCCAGATATCGTCTGCATCCAAAAATGCGATGAACTTCGCTTTTGACGACTTGATTCCATTGTTTCTGGCAGCAGCCTGGCCCGCATTCTTTTGAGAGAGGATCTTTATTCTCGGTTCCGTCAGCGATAAACGGGTAACAATCTGAACAGAATCATCGGTTGATCCATCATCAATCAAGATCAACTCCCAATCATCAAAAGTCTGCGAAATAACAGACTCAATGGATTCTTTCAGATACCGTGAAGCATTAAAAAAGGGAATGATTACTGAGATTAAAGGACTTGGATTACTCTTCACGCCCCATTTGTTTTGTTTGACGAAGGTAAATGGTTTTTTGAGAAGCACTGGGGAAAGGACAAACTGTAATCGGTTACACAAAGCGCAGAATTCAAGGCATTGGGGAAGGAAGAATTACAATAAAACAATCCATCTATATTCGTATGCCTACACCGCAAACATCATCCACCTGATCCAATTTCCCACGCCACTTCTCGAAGTGAGACGTTAACTCACCGAGTTGATTTGATAATGGAAGTTTAGCAATCCGCTTTAAAATCTCTTTCAAACGTTTTTCCTTCAACTTTTTTTCTTTCTCACCCCCAAATTGATCAGCATAACCATCTGAAAATAAGTAAAGTACATCTCCCGTTTTGACTGTGTATTCAACCGTTTGAAATGGCCTTGAAAATTCAAACCGTCCTACAGGTTGTTTGTCTCCGCGCAAATCAATAAATTCCTGAGACGCTCCTTCGCCTCGTAAGATCCAAACGGAATTGTGAGCACCAGCAAAGGATAGTTTATGGCCGTCGAGCACACAGAGGGCAATATCCATACCATCCCGGACCTCCTCACCACTCCGCTCAAAGGTTTCCAGAACCAGTTCGCGCACCTTGTCCAAAACCTGACCAGGGTCGATCAAGCCAAACTCTTTGACTGCCCGATTCATTGCTCCGCTACAAATAAGTGAAACCATTGCACCGGGGACGCCGTGACCCGTACAGTCGGCTACTGCGAAGAACAAAAGTGAATTCCGCTTTTCAAACCAATAAAAATCCCCAGCCACAATATCTTTCGGTTTGTGCAGCACAAAAGAATCCTCGAAATAGTTGGCCAGAAAATTATCCGGGGGCAAAATTGCCTTTTGTATGCGACAGGCATATCTGACAGAATCCTGAAATTCACTATGGATCATTTCGATGAGCTCCTTTTGTTGTTCAATCTTGTGATTCTTCAGTTTGTAGATGTTCTGGAGCTTGACAGAGTTTAACTCGTCCTGTAACAGGTCGTATTTCGAATAAAAGTCAACGGCTGTTTTCCAGTTTTCCAATTGAGAGTGGACCTCACGAAGTATTTTATAGCAGGCGACAATCTTTCCCTTGGCATTGAATTTAGTCGCTGTTTCGAGAGCCAGCAAAATAATCTCCAGTGCCTTTTGTGGATCGTTGAGCTCAAGAAATGTTTCTGCAAGGTGAATTTGTGATGTGGTTGCCGCATCCGGCAGGCTGGCTCGGTTTCTTATTTCGTAACTCTCCTTCAACACTGCCAAAGCCTTGTCGGGATAACGCTGGGCCAAATACAGAACTCCCAGATCGCACAATGCGCGCGACTTTTGAGAATCCGAATCCGCGATTTCCAGAGACTTATTAATGTAGTGGTGCGCGGATTCGAAATCATTCCGGGCCAGAAAGAGATTTCCAAGTCCATTCCAATTTCTGAAAAGTGGCGTCCTGTATCCCTTTTCCTCAGCTAGTTTAGCGGAAGCACTGAAGTATTTTTCGGCCAGTTCAAAGTCGCGTATGAATAGATATACCTCACCGAGTTGATAGTTGGTATAACCCAGATAGATACTAAAGTTTGACTCCGGATTGATCAATTCGCCTGCCTTCAGGAAGTGGTCCACGGCGTGGTCGATTTCGCCCAGGCTTCGCAGACAGGCGCCATATCCCATCTCTGAAACGCCCAGTAAATCTGTGTGACCCATAACGGAAAAAATGTCGATGGCTCTTTTCGAATGGCTCATTGATTCCAGGAATTTTGTTTCCTGAAATAACTTCAATCCCGTCATTGCCTGGAATATTCCCTCGGCCAAATTGCTTCCATTAGACCATTTCCGGCACAGATCTGAGAATCTTGAAAAATACGTGAACGACTGGTTCAGGTTGTCCGCTCCTAACAGAAGGTAGTACGCCATTGCTTCTGACAGCACCTCCGGTTGTGTTTCCGCGACGGCTAATAATTCATTAAATCGTTTCTCCTGCTGATCTATTGGGGTCTGCATATCTAAAAAACGGATCAAGATAATCAAAAAGCACCTGGCTTGTTTTGTTTCAGCGCAAAGTGCCTCGGATTTGAAAAAAAGGGTACACTGTCAAAAAAAAACTATGCCGCAACAAGCAATGATGGGTGTGTACATCGGAGTCGGTGTATTTATATTGTTCGTAATCATTATGATCATTGTAATTCCACGCCAAATTCGAAAAGCCAGAAAAAAGGGACAGGAATATGGGCAGGATATGGCCCGGACTCTCGAGTCGAGGCTTGGTTTGAAATGGAGCGGCGGGCAAGACTTTTCCGGGACCTATCAGGGCTACCACATTGTGCTAACCAAAACGCTTGGAAGCAACACGGAAAAAATTAAGGATGCCGTCACAGACACCATTTTCGGGAGCAGGAATCCCACCAATCTCCACGGACAGCATACGGTTTATCCTGCGCTGAGAGTGAAGCTGAGCAAGAGCGGTGCAAATTATCCGGATGTCACGTTGTTTCAGACTTCAAATTTCTTTATGAACAACGATGAGTATTGGAACAACCGCTGGAACGGCAGGATTCCGGATGAGTCGAAGCTGAGTGTGGATGCAGATCCACTCAACAAAAAGGCCGCTTTGTACGGCGATGCCACAGGAGCGCAAAAATGGCTCGATTCTGCTGAATTGCGCCAACTGATGTCAACCTGGATTTATCCCGATTTACGGGCCGAAAGAGATGAAGTAAAACTGGAGCTCAATCACAGCAACATTATCACCAAATGGGGCCACAAAAAGACGTCTGGTACGGACTGGATGATTCAGGGTGTGGAAATTTGTGTTGCGGCGGCGAAGGCGCTTGGCTAATATCACGCAACACCTTAACCTCGGTAGAAATCGCTGCAGGACTGATAAGAAAAATCCCCGCCCATCGGTAGAGGAGCAGGGATTTCGTCTTGGGTATTTGGTTTGTTGTACTGCTTCTTAATTGTCTTAGCTATTTTTTCCGATCAATTCGAACAATGCACTCAAGTCGGGAGTAATGATCACTTCAATCCGTCGGTTTTTCGCCTTGTTGGCAGGGTCCACAGGGTAAAACTCAGAGCGTCCGGAGGCACTCACCATCCGTGGATCCATTCTGGAATTGTCCAACATAATTTTTACGACCGAGGTTGCGCGCAGCACACTCAGCTCCCAGTTATCTCTGGGCGAAGAACTCGCTTTCATCGCATCGGTATCCGTGTGACCCTCGACCAGAATATCAATGTCGGCTTGTGATTCAAGGACTTTTGCAAGGTTGACAATGGCCGTGCGTCCTTCGGAATTTACATCTGTTTTTCCCGAGGCAAACAACAATTCCGCCTCCATACTCACGTAAATTTTCCCGTCTTTCTCGTGCACCGTTATGCCTTTGTCTACAAATCCCAGAAGCGCTGCCGCAATTTTATCCTTCAGCCCGCGAACCGCTTCGTCCTGACTGGCGATAATTCCTTCCAACTCCGCAATTCTTTTCTCCTTGTCGGCCAAAACCCGCTCACGGGCATTGAGTGCTTCCTCGAGTTCGTTCAAGCGGTCCTCTTTCCGTTGCAATTCAATTTTCAACTGTTCGAGGTTGTTTACCAACTGAGCATTTTTTGCCGTTCCGGAAGCCAACAGTTCGTCATACTTCATCTCCAGGGATTGGTTCGCGAGACGGATTTTTTCGCACTCCGCACCCAACATTCCAGATTCATATGCAAGACGAACCGAATCTTTGATTAGGGCTGCAACCTGATTTTTCAATACCTCTAACTCAACTCCGATTTCCAATAATTTATTCGCATTGTCAATCGACTGGGACTTGTATTTGGATGCCTCGTCCTGACAGAGCTCGTAATTGGCCTTTAGTTCTTTGTATTTCTTCGCCGGAACACAGGCAGTCGACAAAAGAAATAGAAGTAGAAATATTGGAATTTTGCAGACTCTGTTTTTATTCACGTCGTAAAAATGCAAAGAAATGCCAAGGAGTCCGGTGTCGTTCGGTTCTAGTTATACACAGGCCGATTTTAATAACGAAAATTAGTTCCCCACTATGAACTTTCCTCCCTCGAGCCGTTGTAAATCCGCGTCAAAAATACCGTATACGTAGCCACCGGGTGCCAGATTCAACGGGATTTGAACCCAATTCAGATAATTTTCCTGCTGATAAATGACTTGTCCTGTGGACGTCGCAATGGTGAAGAAAAGGCCATCCTTTGCGAAGTGCTCCCGGGTAATGAGTATGCTTTGCCCATCGATGAATGGCACATTGCTCACAAAAGTTCCCATCTCCCCGCTTTCCCAAACCCGGATTGGGAAGCCGAACAAGTACAAACCTCCCTGCCTGTCGGATATCACTACCTGATCCGATTCGGGGAATACACAAACGCCCCAGGCTCCGTTCATCTTAAAATCGGTTTCGGGAAGAAATGTGTCATAGGCAGCAATCTCTCGTACTGGAGAGGCGGTCAAATCAAATATTCTTAGACCTGCATTGTAGTACGAAACGAACGCGAGTGAATTCAGGAGGACGACTTTGTGCACAATTAGTTCGGAATAGTCAGCGGTTGCGAAGGTCTGGTTTACTTGAATCTGGCTCAGATCGTCAATGTAACACAACTTGATTTTTGCGCCCTCAGTTTCGTCCGTAAAGGCGTACTTTGAGCCATCTGGCGACAGACGGCCGCTGTGATTATACCCCTGATTGGGATAAAAATCCAATACGCCCTTCAGAATTGGCACAGGGCCTGAGAAATTGTAGATCCGCAGACCGTCAACGCCACCATTGACAAAAGCGGTATCATGTCGAACAAAACAATCGTGAACGTAGGCTAAGTCCGTAAAATCATAAATCAGCGCGGGATCCACCGGATCAGACAAGTCGAATACCTTCATACCTACCGAATTAGGCGCTGAAACATACAATTTAGCGGTCGCTGTGTCAATGAAAATATTGTGCGCCGTCAAGAAAAGTGAATTGCTTTCGTAGACAAGTGAAACACTGTCCGGGAGATATTGCAGATCGAAAATCTGCAACGTGCTAGGACCCTCGTCACAAACGGCATAGAGGTAATTTTTGTAGGTCTTGTAATCCCTGTTCTGGACCACGACATTCTGAAAAGCGCCAGGCCAAAACTGGATGAATTCAATAGAATCCTTTGCGATTCGAACAATGTGTGCTCCTTCTGTCGAGCCGATAACCGCATAATTGCTGCCGTTCGTTGTAAAGCACCATAGATCACTGAAACGGACATCTTCAGGCCCTTTGAGTACCGTGGTATCGGTCCAGTTATCGATCAGGACAACATTTTTGTAATCCTGAGCCATTGAAGAAAAACAGCTGATAAATACCGGTATAATAACGCTTTGATACCTCCTCATCCACCGCAAAGGTAAACGAATTTGTTGCAGATGGGGGAAAGACCGACCAGACGGTAACATCTGTTGAGTCAACGTAAAACCCTAACCCTCAAAATTTTTCTACTTTTGACTTGTGGCTCCATTCTGGCATCGGATATTCGGCGTATTTGTACTTGCGGCATTCATAGCTCCTGCAGGTGGAACATTCCTGTGGCTTCAGTACCAGAAAAAAGCAGTCAAACGAGAAATCAAACATCGTATGATGGAAGGGCTTGATCCATCTGAGCTTGTTCTCCTAACCTTCGCAAAATCGGAAACAGAAAATTTGTTGCAATGGGAGCACAGCAGGGAATTTGAGTACGGCGGCGAAATGTATGATGTTGTAGAAACAAGAAAAAACAAGGACTCCGTGAGTTACTTGTGCTGGTGGGACAACGAAGAGACCAAACTAAACCAACAGTTGTCCAAACTTCTGGATCACGCGTGGAACGGGGATCCGTGCACAGAAGGAAAACAACACCAACTGATTTCATTCTGGATATCACAATACTTTCAACACACCTCAAGTTTACCTGTTCTGATTACGTCTGAATCTTCACGGGTTGCCGATGTGTATTCTCTGGAGCTGACAGTTCGTGCCTTCGCTCCACTTGGCCCTCCGCCAAAATTCGTCTGAATAAAGGGAATTCGTTCTCTGGGCTGTGTGCAGTAAATCTGCACGGTTAAATCACAAATTCGTTTTTGTTTAATTAAGATATTATAGTATGAAAAACATATTTCTATGCGCGCTGTTTTGTGTTTCCATTAATTGTCTGGCGCAGGTGGTAACCGTTCGGGATCTCGAGACAAAAGACCCACTTGGCTTGGTGTCGTTTTTTTCAGGATCCCCCAGTGCTATAGCCGTAACAAATGCTGACGGACAAGCAGACCTGACCGAATTCAAAGAGGCGAAAACCATTGTAATTCGCCTGATGGGTTATAAAACCGAAGTGCGGAGCTATGCCGAACTGGCCGCTGCCAACTTTGAGTTGGTTATGACATCTACAAACATCGTCATTGATCAGATCGTTGTTTCTGCGACCAAATGGAATCAGGTGTCAAATGAAATTCCAGGAAAAGTCAGCACAATTTCCATTCGGGAAATAGCCTTGCAAAATCCTCAAACAACGGCAGATTTGTTGGGGAATTCCGGCGACGTTTTCATACAAAAAAGTCAGCAGGGTGGTGGTAGCCCGATGATTCGTGGATTTGCGACGAATCGACTACTTTATACCGTGGATGGCATTCGTATGAATTCGGCTATTTTCCGTTCTGGAAACATCCAAAATGTCATCTCTCTCGATGCCTTCGCAACGGAAAAGGCGGAGGTTTTGTTTGGGCCTGGATCTGTCATTTACGGCAGTGATGCAATCGGTGGAGTTATGAGTTTTCAAACATTGACTCCTCAGCTGACTCTCAAAACAGATCCCCTCATCAAGGGTAGTGCGGTGTTCAGAACTTCTTCGGCCAACAATGAAAAAACAGGACATTTCGATGTCAATATCGGTTGGCGAAAATGGGCCTTGCTTTCGAGTATGAGCGCAAACAATTTCGACCATCTGAAAATGGGAAGCTACGGTCCCGATGAATACCTGCTTCCTTATTATGTCGAGCGGCTCGATAGCGTCGATGTAATTGTTACAAATGACGATCCACGTGTGCAACGACCCTCGGCCTATTCACAAATGAACTTGATGCAGAAAATTCGCTTCACACCCAATAAAAAATGGGATTTTCAGTACGGATTTCATTATTCCGAAACCTCTTCATATGGTCGTTACGATCGTCACATCCGCTACAAAAATGGACTTCCAAGATATGGTGAATGGTCCTATGGCCCACAAAAATGGATGATGAACAATCTGACGATCGCGCATTCGGGCAAGAACAAAATCTACGACCGGATGACTCTTCGTCTGGCCCAGCAGGTATTCGAAGAAAGTCGTATGGATCGAAACATCAATGATCCGGAACGCCACATTCGTGAAGAAAAAGTAGACGCGTATTCTATCAACCTGGATTTCCTGAAGTCACTCGGTACAAGACACAAACTCTGCTATGGTCTTGAGATGGTTCAAAACCTGGTGGAGTCGAGTGGAACGGATGAGGATATTGTCACCGGCGGAGCGGCCATAGGCCCATCACGGTATCCGCAATCCAGTTGGGCATCTTATGCGGCCTACCTCAGTTACCAATTGAAAGCCTCTGAAAAATTCTTCGTTCAGGCCGGAGTGCGATACAATCAATATATGCTGAATGCAACTTTCGACACCACCTTTTATCCCTTCCCGTACACTACCGCAAATTTGAACGAAGGCGCTTTAACCGGAAGTCTGGGGTTTGTATGGCGTCCAACTGAAAAATGGGCAATCAGTATGAATGGCGCAACGGGTTTCAGAGCGCCAAACGTGGATGATATGGGAAAAGTGTTCGACTCCGAACCGGGTTCCGTTATTGTTCCAAACCCCGGTCTCAGGTCTGAATACGCCTATAACGCTGATCTTGGTGTTGCCAAGGTATTCGGGGAGTCGGTCAAAATTGACCTTACCGGTTACTACACATTACTTCAAAATGCGATGGTGCGGCGAGACTTTACACTCAACGGTATGGATAGCGTCGTGTATGACGGTGCCACAAGTAAGGTACAGGCCATTCAGAATGCAGCGGTGGCAACAGTCTATGGTTTGCAGGCAGGATTGGAAATTAAGTTTCCTAAAGGATTCGGCTTTTCCTCCAAATTCAACGCTCAAATCGGCGAAGAAGAGTTGGATGATGCCACGGTAAGTCCTTCGCGGCACGCGGCACCGATGTTCGGAGTGAGCAGAATTACCTACTCGGCACACAATCTGAACTTCGAATTGTACGGTGTTTACAGTGGAGGCAAGACGTACGATCAATTACCCGATGAGGAGAAGGCGAAGACCGAAATTTATGCCACCGATGCCAACGGGAATCCACACTCTCCCGTCTGGTACACGCTTAACTTCAAAGCGCTGTATCGATTTTCTACGAACTTCACTGTGAGTGCTGGCGTTGAAAATATTACTGACCAACGTTACAGACCTTACAGCTCTGGAATGTGCGGTTCCGGAAGGAACTTTATTTTATCGCTCAGAGTTGCTTTCTGAGTTTCGTTTGTTAAATCGCAACTGTAAAATGCTGGTGCGATTTTTGATGATTTCAGGTACCAAGGTTATGAATCGCGCCAGCGTTGCTTTTTTGTCCTGTTTTCTATCCTCCTCGTCATTTGGGCAGGACACGGTCTTCTACAAGGAAATCGTCGACGAAGGTTATTGGGAGCCAATGTTGAATCTTTCAGCCGCTCCGCCACGACCCGCCTGCTTCTATAGCCACAGCTGGCATGAAAAGCAGAACCCCGAGGCTGACCGTTATAGCGAGTACATCATCGCCACGATGAATGGAAAATTTGGCGTGTACTCCGAAAAACACGAGGAAATAATTCCGATGGAGTACGAATCCCTCAGTCGAGTTTGGGGCGTTCACGATGTTGTTTTCATTGCAAAAAACGAGGGTAAACTTGGATTAATTACTGAGTACAATCGCGTCATTTGGCCCTTTGAATTCGATCGGTTTTACTCCATCGGATATGCGGATTGCTGTATGCATATGGATGGACTTTTCCTTGCCGAAAAAGCGGGCAAATTTGGCTTGTTGCGATCTGATGGAACGGCAAAAATCGACGTGAAATACGACTATGTTGCTCAATCCTATGGCGTTTACGAATGTCCGGAAATGGAAATGCTCACCCGCGTTGGAATCAATGGCAAATTCGGAATGATCGATTCTGCAGGAAATGTTGTCGTTCCGATTCAATTCGACGAAATACGCGCGGATCACCTTTATCCCGTTTATTACGGTCAGGAAATTATGGCAAAATACGCCAGGAAGTGGGGACTGATTTCGGTGACTGGGGAAGTGCTCATTCCTCATCAGTTTGATGATTTGCTGCCATTAATTATGTGGCCCTACACCTTTGAACACGCAGCGAAAACCGGAGATAAATGGGGTGTTGTTGAAAAAGGAGGAAGGGAAATTATGCCTCCGTTGTTCGATTCAATTGAACAGATTTATACGGACGACTGGGGTTTCGTAAAAGTAATGATGAACGGAAAATGGGGAATGGCTGACACGAATGGGACGGTTTTGATTCCAACCGAATTTGACGATCTCGAAGGCCACGGTTCCAATTGTTTCTCCTATCCCAAAGGGGACCGCCACGGTTTTGTTTCGGCCGATGGGCGCGTGCTGACACCGGCAAAATACGACGAAATTCACGAGACCGACGGTGCATTGGCCCTGGTCAAATGTGGTGAAACCTGGACCGCAAAATGGGGCGTCGTCAATATGCGCACCGGGAAAGAAATTGCCGCACCGGTTTATAACGCCCCGCTTAATCCCCACAACGGCGACTACCTCTCGTGGGGATTTTACGATTACGGATTGATGTGCTGGCGAAAGGGTGAAAAATACGGATTGATTGACACCAACGGAACCATAGTCGCTCCATTCATTTACGATCAGTACATTTTTACCAGCGACTATCCACCGACGAATCTTGGATTTTTTCCCGTGTACAAGAATGACAAGCAATACCTGATGTCTCCGCAGGGAAAAATTCTGACGGATCTCGACTTTGACGACTACAAAATTGACGAATATTCCACGGGAATTCTTGTATTCATCAGCAAAAAAAATCACCACGGAATTATGAGTCCGGAGGGCAAAATCATCATCCCTCCGATCTACGACAAAATCGAATTCCAGGGATTCGACTACGACTACAGCAGTCCCGGCATTATGAGCCCCGGCACATACGGATTCCTGGTGGAGATGAACGGTAAACTGGGCCTGATTGATTCAGTGGGCAACGGGATTCTGCCCTGCATTTATGAAAGCATTGAAAGGAATCACTACAACAACTTCGATGTGATCCTGAACGGAAAAACCGGCGTGGTGGACAAGTATGGCAAGGTGCTGGAAGCCCTCGGGTATGAAACGTCGGTTATTCTTCCGGGAGGACGAATGTCTATCCGGGCAGGCGACTATTATCGTTTGGTAAACGCCGATGAATCCTATGTGGATTCCAACCGGTATAGCTCCATCGAACTGCTGGAGGGTGGACAAATTGTCGTACAATTGGACAACAAATACAGCCTTCTCGATTCAAACCTGAAAGTGATTATTCCCGCCGTTTACGATGTGATGATTTTCTACAAAAACAACATTGCTGCGGTGATGGAAAACTACCGGTATGGGTTCATCGACATTACCGGCAAGATCATTGATTCCTGCAAATATTATGACGTTGGAATACTCCCGGGCGGTTATTTTTCCGTCCAGGCGCCAACATTGCTGTATGGAATAAACGATACTGACGGCACGCCGTTCCTTACACCAGCTTACGAAAAAATCAAATACTTCGACCGAACCTTTGCCGCCGTCAAAGTGAATGGCCTGTATGGATTCGTCAATGGAATAGGCGAAGCCATCACCGACTTCAAATACGAAAAAGTAAAAGACATACGGGGAAATCACATCTGCGTTCGGACAAATGATCTGTGGGGCGTGGTGGACAGAACCGGAAAGGAAATCCTTCCGGCGAAATATGCCGATGAAATTGATTTAACGAAACTATGGAGTACGGGATATACTGATGTAAGAACCATTGCGGGCCACGGTTTGATTGACACTGCAATGAAAGAAATCGTTCCCTGTCTGTTTGACTGGTGGCCGGTGGTTCGGCAGGCAGGAACCTTCAGATACATTTTTGGGTTCGATGACGACTCACAAAGTGGCGCCATCTATTCCGTCGACGGAGATGTTATCATTCCGCCCGGAAAGTACTTTGTCGACGAGCAAATTCTTGAACGAACACACGTATTGATAACACGATATGCGGATACCCTCTACGGCTTGACGGACACCACAGGGAAAATTCTGGCTTCCCACAAATACAGGAAAATTAGCGGATACATACCGAGTTACTCCGAACGATTCAACTGGGAAAATCCACAACCTTATCTAATTTACCAGATTGAAGATAAATTCGGCATCCTTTCGATCACCGGCGCTGAACTTACCAAGGCAATTTACGACGAATATGGCGCCGATGCAGCAGGTCTGCTGCTGAAAAAAGGCGAGAAGTGGATTTCGGTAGAGGAAACGATCAAAAAATAGACGCACCATTTCGACACTACTCCAACACAATTTTCCTCACAAAGTTCACTTCGTCGTTCCGGATCTCAACTAGATAAACGCCGTCGGCGAATCTTGATAAATCGAGTTCAACCATTTCCTTTGGATTTACCACCTGACGGTTTACCAGAATTTTTCCATCGGGCGAGATGACTTTCAAAACAAATGCCGAAGCAAGGTTCCTTACAGATACCTGTATCACCGAAGACGTCGGATTCGGAAATACGCTCAGTGAAGGTGAAAGTTCTTCATCCATCCCCAGCTGACCGTCGACCGTAACTGTAAGGCTCGATACATCAGAACAGCCGTTTGCATCTGTCACCGTTACGGTGTAAGTTGTCGTGCTCGTTGGATTCGCGTTCGGATTGGCGATGTTCGGATCGTCAAGCCCGGTTACCGGTGACCAGGAATACGTCACGCCACCCGTGGCATTCAAAGCCGTTGATGTGCCACCGACAATGGTCACATCACCGGAAGTAGTGATCGTCGGCAAAGGGTTGACCACCGCCACGGCTTCGGCAGGTTCGCTGATGCAGTCTGGTTGACGAACCTTCCAATCAAAAAAGAAATAGTAATAATCCAGCTCGTTGCCAGCCACATTCGAACCGGTCAACGAAACAATGCCCGGCAAGGTGTACGGATACGTTGGGGAGGCATCGTTGATCCGAAACAAATTGACTGGAAAATTGGTTACCTTGATGTAGTACTGCGTATACGGGGTGATCAACCAATCAAGGTTAACGACGCTCTCTCCTGCCGGAATAAAGAAATCTCCGGTGTGAACGACTGAACCGCCGTCTCCGTCGAGAACCTGAATCGTCCGAGTATTTGCTTCACCAGAATATACCCGCACCGATTCCAGGATAAAGTCAGAATAGGCGTCAAAGAAAATTCCACGGGTATCGCTTGCCGTCAAATATCCGCCAGTTCCAAACGTATTATCTGGCGGACCTACACTCAAGGTCGGATTGCTCACCGACTCCGTAACCCAGTACGACGTCGTGCTCAGCGGCGAATCAGCGTACAAAGTCCCAGACCCAAGCAGCGTGCCACCGGTTGGCGCATCGTACCAATCCAATGTTCCGCCCGAAACCGAGCCGGCGCTCAAATTGGCATTGTCGCCGCTACAAATTGTATCGTTCACAACATTCGGCGCGTCGGGTTTATCGACGACGACGTAAGCCACTTCGGTGTAGGTATCGCTCCCTGTCGGATTGGATGCAATGAGCGTAACGGTGTATGTGCCGTCGAACGCATAGGTATGAGACGGGTTTTGAAGTGTTGATGTATTGCCGTCTCCGAAATCCCAATCCCAGGTATCTGGATTGAAAATCGACTCATCCGTAAAATTTACTTGTCCGGTACAGGTGGTGAGTGGACTGGCTGTGAAAGCGGCAATGGGCGCAAATTCTACCGGTAGATTCGATACAAACATCAGGTCTGACACGAGAATCGCACCTGCGGCAACTCCGTTAAACAGAAATCGGATGTACTGAACATCGGTTATGTCGACTCCAGAAAACGCAGAAAGTGGAATCTTTATCGTGTTGTGCATCGAATGCGGAACTGTTGTGCCCGTCGCTCCCGGCGGATCGTACAGCGCCGTGCTATAGGACGAAACCAACACCGAACTGCTGGCGCCTGTTCCATCGGTAAGTTCTACACGAAAATTCTGATCGACCCCTGCTGGATTCGTCGAGAAATTCACCGCTGCCCGGAATTGAAGGGCTGAAAATTGTGTGAGGTCGTACAGATAACCAGGAAGATCGTTCCGGTACCAATCGTCCGCAGAGTTCCACTGCAGCGCAACCTGCGAAAGTCCGAGCATCGCAACGCTTCCGTTTTTATTGTGCGGTTCCTGCGAAGCACCGGCACCGATGCAGTATTGTTCGCCCCAGTCGTCTCCACAAATGTCATAAGCAACCAGTCCATTCGAAGTCACCGGCATTCCAAGCGTATTCGTCGTTTCATCCGTCTCGAGGTCTTCCCGGTTCACTTCGACGCGGTAATCCACTCCAGGATGGAATGACATAAAAATTTCATCTGTCGTCAGCGTTGCAGAGGGTGGTGGTACGATGTCATCTACTTCCAGCAACGGCTTGAAAGCTGTTTCTCCACCGAGGTGGTACCGAAAAAACGCCGAGCCATACGCCAGAAGTGAATTCCGCTGGGTGGGCGCATCAAACCGGGCATTGGTCGCGCTTGACGTTCCGCAATGGGCATCGTTCTGCGCCGGATTCGCCCACTGCCAGTCATCCGCTGTTCCGGCAGGCCATCCGCCGGGTGTCCATACCGTGTTGTAATAATTGTGGTTCGCGCCCAACATCAAAAGATTGTATTTTGGCGATCCGTCGTCGGGATCGAGATAGCGGGCATCGTCGTAAAAGTGGACGCCCTGCAAATCCGAAACGTCTCCGTCGCAATAGGGCGCAATATTCATCACGGCCGTTCCAGTGAGCACAGGCCGGCCAAAATCAACGGGAGCCAAGGTCAACACCGCGTTGATTCCGTAAGGGCTTCCCAAACTTATGTTGTACAGCGCATTTTCAATTACGCCTTCACCGCCGCGCGAATGACCGAGTGTTCCGATGTTGGTCATATCCACTTTGCCAACGAAGGTTGCGCCAAACGGCGCAGAGGATACCGAGTTCCAGTTGTTCCATAAATCGAGGTGATGCTGCACCAATTCACCGCGGGCTGCCATTCCATAATCCGGCGAACTATTGTCCGTTGCTGAAATTGCATTGGCTGAAATCGATGCTACAATGTAGCCGTGGCTGGCGAGGTTCGTGGCGAGATAGTCGTATCCTTCGTACGAATCAATCGGTGAATAACCGCCCGTGCAAGGCCAGGCCAGCGCAGTTGCGGCCCCTAAATAACACGTCGAGTGCCGACCGTGAAGAATGATGACCAGCGGGAATGGACCGGAACTTAAATCAGTGGGATGAAAAACCGATGCCCGAACTTCTACATCGTTCGGGAACGAGGGAGGATTAAATGCGAGATCACCAAAGTCGTAACTCGTAACCGTCACGGCCAATGGACCTGGTGTACCAGGGTCTTGGGAGAGTGCGATAGTCGCTGTGCCCAAGCCGAATGCTAAAACAAAAATCTTCTTGCTGATTGTGTTCATCGCCTACCGGGTTAAGAGTGCCTTGTTGAGTTTTCCTACCTTCCAGTTGGTACCGGTAAATTCGGCCTGGTTACCTTCTCCATCCATCTGGGTATTGGTGTAGTAAAATCCGTACACCAGCGTTATGTCACCGCCATCCCGCAGTGCAGCAAATTCTTCTTCGCTGATCATAAAGGTCAGTTTGCTTTCGTCTCCTTCCGGATGTTTGCACCGCAAAAAATGCAAGGCCCCAATGTGAAGTACAAAACGATTGTCGCCAATGAAAAAGGGCTTGTCACTGGACATATTCAACTCGACTACGTCTTCTGTTTGTGTAATCGAGTTCAGGGTCACCGTTGCGGAAGTTTGTCCAAACCCTGAGCCTCCGATCAAAACACACGCAAGAAGGCTAACCAAAAATCCCTGTTTCATAAGCAGTATTTGATAGGTATTGGGAATAAAGATAGCCAAATCAGGCAATATGACGCAAGGTATCCCAACTTCACAATGTAACAAACCAACGTCTCCCCGTTGATAAAACAGCCGTTACGCCACCTTTGACCATCGTGCATTGATCTAACTTCGAAAGATTATGCAAAAGGCATTGCGCATTGCGAGAAAAATAGTCTTCTGGACGTTTTTTGTCTGCCTGTTTCTGTTTACAAGTCTGACGGTCTTCATTTACGTTTATGAGGACGACATCAAACAGTACGCGATTGATGAACTGAACAGTTATCTCAACACCGACATCGAAGTTCAGAACATCGAACTTTCGGTCTGGCGCGATTTTCCCTATGCCTCCCTTCAATTCGAAAAAGTGTTTATCGCCGATGCCTATACCGAAATTGAGAGCGAAGACACCTTGCTCTACGCAGAAAATATTTTTCTGAATTTCAGTCTGCTTGACATCTGGAACGGAGATTACAAGGTGAAGCGACTTCGGGGATCCGACGCAAGTCTCAATATGCGCACACTCGAAGACGGCGATTGCAACTATGACATCATCCGGGACGATAAGGATTCCTCCTCTGAAAATTTCAGATTTATGCTGGAGTTGCTCGCCCTGGAAAATATCCGATTCAATTATTCCAACAAAGCAACTGGCCAAAACTATCAGTTCGATGTACTGAACGGTTTACTTCAAGGAGACTTCAATTCCGATCAATACGCCTTATCTGCCGAAGGCGATCTGTTTATCCGCGACATCCGAAGCAATGCCTTTTCTCTCATCAAAAACAAATCGGCTGGGCTGGCGCTGGAACTCTCCATCGACAAATCGAACGGGCTATACACCTTCGAATCGTGCGAGTTGAAAGTCGAAAAAATGCCCTTTGACATCAGCGGAAATATCGATAGCAATTCCGTAGACATTGCGATCAAAGGTCAGAATGTACTTCTCGAGGATTTGGCCAACAGTCTGGCGGATCAACGGCTGGACAATGCAAGAAGCTATGACGGGAAAGGGATCATCGACTTTGAATCGCACATCACGGGCGAGTTTTCCAGAACGGAAATGCCAGCAGTCTCCGCCGATTTCAATCTGGCGAATGGCTCCTTGACCGATCCCAAAAGCAAAATGGCCATCGAGAACATTCAACTCAAAGGCCACTATCACAACGAGACGCCCGCTGGTTCCGAGCAATTGAAATTTGAAAATTTATCGTTCAGGCTCCTGAAAAGTCACTTCAGCGGTTATGCGCGAGTAGAGGATTTTGATCAACCCCTATTGAAGACAAAACTAACCGGAAATCTCGATCTCGCGGCATTTCATAAATTTTTCAGATGGGCAAACATCCGGGAAATTTCAGGTGAAGTTAATTTTGATCTCTCCGGCGCATTGCGCTTTTTTGACCCTGTGTATCGCAAAGATCGTTTTGATATTCTCTCATCCGACGGCTCACTTTCCTTCAAAAATGTTACCTATCAGGGAATCCAGAATGCCCGGAGATTTCACGGAATCAATGGTGACGTACTGATTCGCGGGCTCGATGGTGCTGCGAAAAATCTTGCCGTCCGCACCGACTCGTCCGATTTTCTGATCAACGGTGCCATCAGTAATCTGGTTCCTTACATTGAAGGCTCCGGTGGCCTGGGACTTATTGCTTCCGTGGAGTGCGACAGTCTCAATCTGGACGAACTTCTGCCCGAAAAAGAGGCGGGAACAGGACAAAACTCTCCGGTGATGTTTCAGCTTCCACAGGATCTGAATCTAAATCTCGATATGAGCATCAAACATTTCAAATGGAAAACCCACCGCTTCAGGGCTACAAGTGGAAAATTGCTCTGCGCCAACCGAAGTGCCACACTGAAGAATTTTAAATTAAATGCACTTGGTGGATCAGCCTCCGGAAACCTGATTCTTGCCAACAATCTCGCCGACGGCAATATTGTCGAAGGAAATGTTCATTGTGCAAATATCGACGCCAAATCACTTTTTACGGAATGGAAAAACTTCGATCAGAAATCCGTGACGGATAAACACATCAACGGTAAAATATCGGGTGACCTTGATTTCATTCTTTGCTTTAATCCGTACTTCTCGCTCATCGAGGAAAAAATTTATTCCATCGCAGATTTCACCATCACCAATGGATCACTGACTCAACTCGAGACGATGAAGGACATCACGGCCTATATGCGATCGAATGCCCTACTGAAAATTCGGCTCAACAAACACATCGATAAATTCGAAGAGAAGCTACTCAACCTGAAGTTCTCTGACCTTAGCAATACAATCGAAGTGAAGGATAGGAAAATTACCATTCCGAAAATGCTCATTCACAACAATGCCCTTGATCTGGAACTTTTCGGCTGGCACGATTTTGACAACAACGTGGAATACCATTTCAGTTTCCGTTTCCGCGATCTGAAAACCATTCCGGAGGAATCGGAATTTGGAAAAATCGAAGACGACGGACTTGGTCTGGTCATCTACATCACGATGACTGGGTCACTTGACAATCCGGTATTCCAACTCGATCCCGAAGAACGCAAAAACAGCTTTAAAGAAAAACTTGCCGACGAGAAGAGCTCCATCAAATCGATTCTGAAAACAGAATTTGGAATGTTCAAACGCGATTCCATCGTGATGAAAATGGAAGACAAAAATCAGCGCGAAGTTGACTTCATTTTATACGAAGACGACATCGAAGCGAAGGACAGCATTCCGGGTAAAAACCGCGACCGCTCGAACAAGTTTTTTGAAGGCCTCAAGAACAGAGAGAAAAAAGAGGAAGAGGAATTTGACATTGAAATTGAAGACTAAACCTCATCAAAACGCGTTATTCCCTTGTCTGATATGAACCTTTACCACAAAAAACAGCGCTGGAAAATTGCCTTGATGGCCTTTGCTGTTCTCCTTGTCGGGGCGTCATTGTGGTTTTCCTTTTCACTCGTATCGAAGGTTCAGGAAAAGGAAGTTGACCGCATAGAACAGTGGGCCGATGCCGTGAAACGAAAATCGGAATTGGTAAAACTCACCAACCAGACCTTTGAGGAATTGCGTCTGGCGCTGATGGATCTGAAAGATTACGAGCGATGGAAAGTCAAGTTGTGGACCCTGGCGATGGACCAGATCAATAAACCGTTGAACGACTACACCCTTGTGTTGAATATTCTTCAGAGCAACGCCGAAATCCCAATGATTGTAACGGATATGGGAGAAAATGTGATTTCGAGTTACAATCTGAATACACTCGACAGCTCCATTCTCCGGTCCATTGAAGCCCGATCGGATTATACAGAAAAAGGCCGGTTCGATACCCTGTTCGACCGAATGAAAAACGACACACTGCGACGCTACATCGCCTTCTGGAGAGCCGAACACGAGCCATTGGAAATCGATCTGTACGCCGGTGTCAAACAGCGGGTCTTCTATTTCGATTCCACTTACTTCAAAACACTTCGTCTTGGGCAACTGAAGGATCTTGGCGATTCGCTGCTCACTTCCTTCAGCGACGAACTCGTGACCAATGAATACCTTGTTCCTGTACTATTCATCGATCAGTCCGATCGTTCTGTGATCGGCACCAATATGCAGGACTTCGATACGTCTAATCCGGCCGGATTTATTGAGCGACTAACTTCCCAGAACGATTCCATCCTAGTCGATCTGGGCGGCAATTCCAAAGGGGTGATTTACTATGAGCATTCACCAGAACTCACACAAATGAAGTATTTCCCATTTGTGCAGTTTTTCATCATCGGACTTTTTATCCTGATTGCGTATCTTGGTTTTAGCACCTTCAGAAAAGCTGAACAGGATCAGGTATGGGTTGGAATGGCAAAGGAAACTGCGCATCAGCTCGGCACACCAATCTCCTCTCTGATGGCCTGGAACGAAATACTCGCGGGGCAGGGAGTAGACAAAAACATCACGAAGGAAATCGAAACCGATATCGATCGACTCACAAAGGTCACGGATCGTTTTTCCAAAATAGGTTCGGTTTCTGCTCTTAAACAGGGCGATGTAGCAGAGGTTGTATCAAAATCGGTCGATTACTTGCGCAAACGCATTTCGGGGAAAATTGAACTCGTTTTCAAAGCCGAAGAGCCCGGAATTACAGCACAGATGAATCCATCTCTGTTGGAATGGGTGATCGAGAATATCTGTAAAAATGCCGTAGATGCCATTGAGGGCGCCGGATCCATCCACTTGATCCTTCATCGGAAGGAAGACGAAGTCTACCTTGACATCACCGACACTGGAAAAGGAATTCCGGCCAACAAACTGAAAACAGTTTTTGAACCGGGCTACACCACCAAACAACGTGGCTGGGGTCTTGGATTAAGTCTTGTAAAGCGAATTGTCAACGATTTTCACCGGGGAAAGGTGTATGTGCTTTCTTCGACGCCCGGAACAGGAACAACTTTCCGGATTGTTCTCAGGGCCTGATTTTTTCCTGGCAGAGCTCGATCAATACGCCGTTGGTTGACTTTGGATGCATAAAAACAATACGTTTGTTGTCTGCACCGTCTTTGGGTCCATCGCTCACGAGCTGAAATCCCAAGCCCTTCATTCGCGATATTTCCGCTTCTAGGTCCGGCACCTCAAAAGCGAGATGATGGATTCCTTCTCCTCTCTTTTCAATGAATTTTGCAATGGGGCTGTCGTCGTTAAGTGCGGACAAAAGTTCGATTTTCGGTCCCCCGGCTTCAAAAAATGACGTGCTCACGCCTTCTGAATCTACTTTCTCTACCTTGTAATGCGCCTTGCCGAACAAAGCCGCGAAAAGGCTGTTCGATGCGTCAAGGTCTTTCACCGCAATTCCAATATGCTCAAGTTTCATTCTCCATTCATATTATACATAACGACATAAATAAACAACATACAGAGCGAAAGAATAAAGCAGCCCGAGGCGCGACGAAACTGAGGGATGAGGCGTACTTTTGTACGTTGAGTGACGAAGATAGGAAGCAACGAAGGACTGCGCATATTATGTCGCTCTGTATAAAAAAACCCGTCGCGACAAAAGCCTGGACGGGTCACAAATGCGTTCAAAAAGTCATCAGGTTTTGATGAATTTCTCGATCTTGTTGTCGTAGTTGATATAATAGGCACCCTTCTTTAGGTTTGCACAATCTACAACCGAGCCAACGCCCTTCTTCACGATATTTCCGTAAGCGTCATAAATCTCATACTTCGTTTCGACTGGTGTACCACCTGCACTGAAATTGATTTTCTCTTTAACTTTTAGCGGACTCAGGATGGGCTCCTTGACGCTGGCATCCGTAAAAGTTACTTCGGTCGATGGTTTCTTACGGCCGGTGTGGTCTGTTTGAGCTACACGAACTTTATTCTCGCCTGAGTGTGCAGCAACCTTAAACGTATAGGTATTTTCACCGGAGGTGCCATTACCATCTACTTCTCCAATTGAAACCCACTTGTTCCAGCGGTACTGTTCGATGACATAAGGCAATTTCCCCGACTCACCTGTTGTAGTCCAGGTCAGTGATCCGTCAGGAGTGCACTTGAGATCCTTGATGATGTAGGTGCTCTTTGGCAGCAGGACTTCCGGATTGAGAATTTTTGGCTTGCATCCGAGACCGTGTTCCAATACGATGAAAACCGGATCGCCAATGCTCACATTGAATGCCGAAAAATCGATTTCGAAAGCCGAAGACTGAATTCCGTCCGCGATTGGATCGCCGTTGACAGTAGCCCTGGTAACGCAGAAACCAAAGCCATCTTCGTCCTCAGGATTCTGAACGAATAGGTTTTTCCCTT
>Ga0247727_10003992_pt1 | contig 31905 bp, 35 predicted proteins | sample WisWelCaveWW1625_FD_202498 | JGI IMG/M metagenome (GOLD analysis project Ga0247727, IMG submission 202498) | Biofilm microbial communities from Wishing Well Cave, Virginia, United States - WW16-25 | ecosystem: Environmental > Aquatic > Deep subsurface > Groundwater > Cave microbial mat | place... | reverse complement strand
GCACGCGGCTAGGAACAACACTGGCGAGCCAACGCAGCTACGCCGTTTCCACCCAGGAGAACCTTTTCACTCGCTCTTTCATAGAATCGTGGCAGAGTCCTCGAAGCCCCGGCTGTCGTCAGCCGGATCACGTCCATGATACTCAACGCGCCCGACGATTTGCACACGGGGCTTGTTGTGAGCGAGCGGGTGCGCGGCTACGTTCGCCGGCATGGATTATCGCAAACGAAAGCGCCGGCGTCACACATTCAATGTGCCGGGCGATGCTCATGGCGTTGGCGTTTGGTGCTCCGGCGGTCACATCATTTTCCGTTGCATGCACGCGAAATCAAGCGCAACGGGATTCGTCGAGTGGAAAGCCGCTTCCCGGCCGGCTATCCTCGTGGGCGACCGTTCGGTCCAGTCCATTGACCAAGGAGACCGCCATGGCACTGACCACAACCGAATCGCTGGGGTTCACCGACGGGGTGATCGAGTTCCTGACGAACAATCAGACGGCGCTGCTGGCGGCCGGGCTGGACGTCAGCACGTACATCACGCAACTGGGTACGCAGAAGGAAGACGCCGTCACGAAGAACGATCAGCAGGAGACCCCGAAGGCCCAACTGCGAACGAAAACCGACGAGGTCAATACGGCACTCAGCACGCTGTACAACAACACGTCCACGAAGCTCGACACGGCCCGACCGCTGCTCGATCGCATGCAAGAAATCCGGGAAAAGACTCGGCGGCCGGAAGCGTGAATCGGGTGTCAAATCGTTCAATTCTCGTGTCGTCGAATACGGGACAGCCAGAGTTTCGACACCAGGACAGGTTTTGTCGGCTTCCGCCGAGTAAATATGACGCAACCGTTTGTCTGGTATTATCTTGTTGCGAAAATAAGTGCTAAAAACTCAGGTTTTTGCCATCCCGGTAGGTATCGGACACCCGCGAACGCAGGTTTTTGCCTGTCCGGTAGGTACGGGACGATCGAAACCCTGAGATTTCGGCCGTCCCCTATCTATCGGATCAACGGCCACGCATGCGTCCGGGCGTCCGGTAGATAGGGGACGGCAAAACCGACAGGTTTTTGGGTGTCCGGTAGATATGGGAAGGTCGCCAACCTGAGTTGGCGCTTCTCCCCTATCGAGCGGAATGGCGGCCGGACGGGTGTTTGGGCAAGGCCGACCGGCCGACCGGCTTGCCACCTCCGTTCGCAGCCAGACCGTGCCGAGGGCGCTGGCGTCCGACGGGGTGACAACGCATCCGGCGGCCGTGCCCCGCGCGCTTGCCGGCGGCGTCGGGGACCGGATGGATCCGCTCGGCCTGCTTCAGCAGCGGGAACTTCTGCTGCCAGCCGCGGATGTCGCGGTCGGTGGTGCATTTTGCCCAGTAGTCCCCAGCAGGTTCAGGTCGTAGGCATGGCGGTGGAACCACTCGATCGCCTCGTCGAGTTCCTTGTCGGGCCGAGGACGCCGAGTTGCCGCAGCAGCGCGCGGGCGGCGGGTTGGTGGCTGGTGGGAAAGTGTTCGAGACACCAGTATCCAATCGGAGGTCGTCGGTTCCTGCCTGGTCCGAGGGGCGAGTTTATTTGGGGAGCAGTGCGGCTCGAAACCTCTAAAACCGCACATTCATGAAGGTCAAGAACGGCAACCGAGTGTATGATGGTGTGCGAATCATCGACAATCGCCCAGAACGGAGGGCCAAAAATGACCAATGTGGAGTATCAAGAGATCAGCGAGGTTGTCGCCCGCGTCGCGGCGTGGCCGCCGGCCGAGCGGATCACACTTGCGCGTCGAATTCTGGAGACGGTCGAGACCGCCGGCGAGAAGCGATCTTCGCGAGGCTACTCGGCGGCCGAGGTGATCGCGCTCCTGAAGATGCCTCAGCCAGCCCCCAATGACGCCGAGTGCAAGCGGATCATTGAAGAGGAACTGCTCAGGAAGTACGGCGCATGAAAGTGCTGCTCGACCTGAACGTGGTGTTGGACGTGGTGCTGAACCGTCAGCCGTGGGTGGACGACTCGCAGCGCGTTTGGGATGCCAACCAATCCCAAACGATCGATGGCTATCTGGCGGCCACGGGATTGACCAACTTGTTCTACATCGTGCGGCGCCTGGCAGATCGAGATCGCGCCTGCACGGCTGTTAGGACATGTTTGGCGTCGTTTGAGATCATTGCCGTCGATCAACAAACGCTGAGAAATGCGGACGTTCAAGCAGGTGCGGACTTTGAAGACAACGTTTGCATCGCCTGTGCCATCGAGGCACAGCTTGACGCCATAGTCACTCGCGATCCCACCGGTTTCACCCAAAGCCCAGTCCTGGCAATGACGCCAGCCGAATTGTTGAAACGACTCGCGACTGCCGGCCCAGCGGCCCCGCAGCCGACAACTGGCTCTTAGCCACATACAAAGCTTCAGCATCCGGGTCCGTCGTGCGAACGGACGATGGCAAGCTGCTCCACGACAACACGCTGACTCGCGCGAACGGCTCGACCGACCGGCAACGGGCTGAGTTCATCCGCGACGGAGACGACACGTTTCTGCTCAAGGCATCGGTGCTCAACGGCGAGCAGTGGGAGGAGGTGGTCACGTTCACGTACAAGCGGCGTCTGGCTCCTGGCGATCGAGTCGCGGCGAGCCCGAGCAACGCCAACGCGCCACCAACTCACCCTTCAAGCCCACCGGCGGCACCCAAGACCGACTCGCTCGCGAAGAAGTCCGATTCCACGACAATCACAGATGAAAAGGCGAACGCTCGAAAGCTCGACGATCTATCCTGGCTGGTCGGCTCGTGGCTCGAACGAAAGACGGGCGTCGAGACGGAAGAGCACTGGATCGCACCGAAGGGCGACGTGATGCTCGGAATGAACCGGACTGTGCGCGAGTCGGGGAGAACGTCGTTCGAGTTCCTGCGCATTGCGCGCACGCCGACGGGCATCAGTTATTTCGCCAGCCCTGGCGGTCGGCCGGCGACGGAGTTCAAACTCATCGAGACCGCCGAGAAAGAATCGCAGAAGAAAGTCATCTTTGAAAACCGCGAGCACGATTTTCCTCAGCGCATCATCTACTGGCGGGACGATGACGGATCGCTCCGCGCCCGCATCGAAGGCACGATTGGCGGCCAGTCACGCAGCCAGGAGTGGCAATGGCAGCCGATGCCGCGAAATTGAACTGGAACCCGAAACGGCTCCGCAATAATTCGTGTAACCCGCTACATTCAATGCTGATTGAGGGATTCAATGCCAAGATCACAGACGCGGCCGATTGCTTTCGCACTACTCACACCGACACTTCTTTCGTTGACGCTCTTTGCAATGTCACCCCACGATCTGCTGATTGCCGGCGATTGGTTGCAGTTTCGCGGGCCGTCTGGACTGGGAACAACGACTGAACCGGGTATCCCCACTCGTTGGGACGACGAGAATAACATCGCGTGGAAGATCCTCCTTCCGGGCGCAGGCGGGTCGAGTCCGATAATCAAGAGTGACCGAATCTTCGTAACGTGCCACAGCGGCTACGGCGTGCCGGGCGATTCGGCGGGCGAGATTGATCAACTCAAACGCCACCTGGTCTGTCTCGACCGGCGCACAGGTGAAATCCTTTGGACGACCGAAACCCCCGCCGCGCAGCCGGAGCAGGCGAGAATTCGCGAAGGGCACGGATACGCGTCAAGCACACCCGCGATCGACGGCGACCGCGTTTACACGTTTTACGGCAGGTCGGGAGTGTTTGCGTTCGACTTGCACGGCGAGCAGCGGTGGCAAGCCGACGTCGGCTCCGGCACGCACGGTTGGGGTTCGGCCGCATCGCCCATCCTGTTCCAAGACTCGGTGATCGTAAACGCCAGCGTCGAGAGTGCGTCGCTCGTCTCTCTCGACAAAACGTCGGGCAAAGAAAAGTGGCGGGTGGGCGGCATCCGTCAATCGTGGAATACGCCGATTCTCGTGCGACTGCCCGACAAAACCACGGAACTCGTGGTGGCAATTCAGGGCAAAGTGCTCGGATTCAACCCGGCGACTGGCGAGCAACTCTGGTCGTGTGCGACCGACATTGGATCGTATATGGTGCCGAGCCTTGTCGCGCACGACGGAATTGTTTACTGCATCGGCGGCCGAACGAACGGGTCACTGGCTGTTCGCGCCGGCGGCCGTGGCGACGTCACCGAAACGCACCGGCAGTGGACCGGCCGCAAGGGATCAAACGTCTCATCGCCGATCTATCACGACCGGCATCTCTACTGGGCCAACGACAATCTGGGCATCGTGTACTGCGCCGAAGCGAGTACCGGCCAGGTTTTGTACGAAGAACGGATCGAGCGGGCCGAACAAATCTACGCCGCTCCGGTGCTGGCCGACGGCAAACTCTATTACGTGTCTCGCCGCGGACAAACGTTTGTGGTCGCCGCCAAGCCGGAGTTTGAACTCGTGGCCAAGAACGAATTCGGCCGCGGCGCCGGCGTCTTCAACGCCAGCCCGGCAGTCGTCGACGGGGCGATGTTCCTGCGATCGGACAACTTTCTCTTCTGCATCAAAGGCAAGTAGCCGACACGTTCGCACTTTAACTAGGAAAGTTGATCTCGACACTTTCGGTGGATAGTCTACTTGCTCGATCATACGTGACCCCGAGCGAAGCGAGACAACTATGAAAGACAACTTCAATCCCAAGTTCGATGAGTACATCGCCAAGTCGGCCGAGTTCGCTCGTCCGATTCTCATCAAGCTCCGCAAATTGTTCCACCAAACGTGCCCAGAAATCGAAGAGACGATGAAGTGGAGTTTTCCCCACTTTGAGTACAAGGGCGTTGTGGGGAGCATGGCCGCGTTCAAGCAGCACATGAGTTGGGGCTTTTGGAAGGCCAAACTCATGAAGGACCCGCACGGGCTGCTTAAGATGATGGAAAACCACACGATGGGCCACGGCAAGGTCACGGATATTTCGCAATTGCCGTCGGACAAGATCTTGCTCGAATACATCCGCGAGGCTGTCGCACTCAACGAGCAAGGCGTCAAGGCTCCCGCGATGAAGAAAAACCCGAAAGCCGAGTTGAAGGTGCCCAACTACTTCATGGCCGCACTCAAGAAAAACAAAAAAGCCATGGCAACATTTGAGTCATTCAGTCCCAGCCACAAGCGCGAGTACGTCGAGTGGATCACCGAGGCCAAGCAGGAGGCGACGCGCGACAAGCGATTGGCCCAGGCGATCGAATGGATGGCCGAAGGCAAGCCGCGAAATTGGAAATACATGAACTGCTAAATATCAACACATTCGTTAGTTCAGTTTGTCTCCCGACATCCATTAACAGGGAGCCAGACCCGAAACAACTCATTTCTCGCTGATGCAATACAAAAACCCGCGGCCGCGCAGGAAGAGTTCGCGGCCGACGATGGTAGGTGATGCGTCGATCGATTCGTCGAGTTTGTTCCTGCCGAGCACTTCCAGGCCACCTCCCGACCCGGCGGCGTTCAGGACGATAGTCATTCCGTCGCGATCGACGAAGTAGATGCGGCCGGCGGCGGCGGTCGGGGAGGCGTAGATGTTTTTCAATTCGGGCAAGCGGGTTTGATCCATGAGCGGTCGGCCGGTTTTGGTGTCGAGGCACGAAAGGATGTTGCTGTTCGAGCGCAAGAAATAGATGCGGTCGTCGAGCAGAAGTGGCGAAGGGACGTAGGGCGTGCCGCGACGGTGTGTCCAGATCACGCGATCGCTGCCGGTGAGGTCGCCAGAGGCGTCGAGCGGAATTGCGTATGCGGCGTTCTCGCCGTAGTTCGACATGCAATACACAACGCCTCCGAAAGCCACAGGTGACGCGATGACGTTGGTCGTCTGACCGCCGCACTGCCACAAGACGTCGCCGGTCGCCAGGTCGTACCCGCGCACGCGGTTGGTCGCGTTCACGATGACCTGATCGCGGCCGCCATGCGAAACCACGAGCGGTGTGGCCCACGAGGTTGGCTCGTCGCGGGCGGCCCGCCATTGGGTCTCGCCGGTGTGTGCGTCGAGCACCACGATGAATGATTCATCTTCGTGATCCCAGTTCACAATCAGCGAGTCGCGGTGTACGACCGGCGAGATCGCCTCGCCCCAGCCGTAGCGCGTGCGCATTTTTCCCAGTTCGCGCTTCCAGAGAAACTTGCCGGCCAGATCGTAGCAATAGATGCCGCGCGAACCGAACGAGACGTAGAGCCGCCGGCCATCGGTGGTCGGCGATGCGGAAGCATACGTGTTCGTGGCATGTCGCCCTTCGTGCGGCACCGCTTCGCACGCGACATCTTTCCAGCGCAGATTGCCGGTCGCTCGGTCGAAACTCATGACGACGAACTGGTAGAGAATCCCTTCGGGGGCCGTCTTCGCGCGTTCGTCGGCCTGCGGCGGGTTTTCGGCTTTGCGATCGGTTTTGATCGCGCTTGAAACGAAGACCTGATCGCCCCAGACGATTGGCGTCGAGCTGCCCAGGCCGGGAATTTCGGACTTCCATTTGATGTTCGTCTTTTCGTCCCACTTGATCGGCGGTTCGCCGTGCGGCGCGACTCCGGTCGCCAGCGGTCCACGCCATTGATGCCAGTTGTTCATTCGTTCCAAGTTGAAATCGTCCGCTGCGGCGGTTGACGGCAGGTAGTGAACACAGGCAAGGGCTGGAAGCCTAAGCAGTAATCTTGTCATGGTTGACCTTTTTACGTGGTGCGAAACGCCACGAAGGGCGTCTCTCACATTCATGATCGCCGTGCCGTGCTTTGTTTTCATGGCTTCTAATTCGTGGTCATCACGCTCCGCGTAATGTGCCCGTCACGCGGAGCGTGACGTCTACGATTGGGGTTTTTGGCCAACGAGCGGCTGAATGTTTTCGCGAATCCAGATATTACGGAATCGGACCGGATTTCCGTGGAACTGGATTTCGATCGGCAGCTTCGCGGGGTGCCGCTCGTATTCGGGGGCTTTGAAATAGCTTGTCGTGCCCTGTAACTCGACGTGGTTGTGAATCAGCACGCCGTTGTGCAGCACGGTGATAATCGCCGGTTTCGTCACTTTGCCCGACTCATCAAATCGCGGCGCCTCGAACACGATGTCGTACGATTGCCATTCGCCCGGCCTTCGCGAGGCGTTGACTGTGGGCGGTTGCTGTTTGTAGAGCGCACCACACTGGCCGTCGAAATAGGTTTTGTTTTCGAACGAATCGAGGACTTGCACTTCGTAGCGGCCCATCAGGTAGACGCCGCTGTTGCCGCGACCTTGCCCCGATCCCTTCACTTCGGCCGGCGGGGCAAACTCGACGTGGATCTGGCAGTCGCCGAACGACTGTTTCGTGGAAATGTCATTCTTGCGGGAGGTCGCGGTGCCGTCTTTGACCTCCCAATTCTCGCCCCCCTTCCATTGCGCGAGGTCCTTGCCGTCGAACAACACGATCGCGTCGGACGGCACGCCGCCTGGCGAGCCGGGGTCGATCACCTTCGGTTCCGGCCACACGATGCCGCTCTTGTATTCACGGTCATCGATCGCCGCGACCAACGAGCCGAAACCGATTGTGGCGAAGACGATTGCAGGCCACCGAATCATCCAGCCACGCGAACGAGTTTTTGATTTCATGAGTGCATTTCCTTTCGGGTGACAAACGGACCAGCGAGAACCAAAAACTTCAAGCCAGTTCGGTCGAGGCACGAGCGGCAAGTTCTTCGGGCGCGGCCGAGGCAAGTCGCAGTCGGGCGTAGCCGAAGTAATAGGCCAGCCCGGCAGCGTACATGGTCAGCGTAATCAGCAGCACGAGCTGCGTGGCGGTGACGCCTAGCGACTTAACCGCCGAGAGCGAATCCGCCAGTCCCAGCGTCTCGCCGGGGTTGTAGACAAAGTAGGCCCCGATCGCAATGAGGCTCATAACGATCACGGCCGCCGGCAGCACCGGGTACAGCGGAACTTTGTAAGGACGCGGCATGTTCGGCTCTTTGGCACGGAGAACAAACAGGCAGATCATCGCGAGGACATACCAGATCAGGGCCGTCAGGTTGCAGGTGAGCACGGCGACGACAACGGCCACTTCGTTGAAGTAACCCCAGATCACGAACCCCGCAGCTACGAGGCTCCAGACGATGATCGACATGACCGGCGTGCGGCGCACGGGGTGGACGTGACCCAGGATTCGCGGCAGGTAGCCGGCTCGCCCCAGCGCGAATGACTGCCGGCTCACGGCGTAGATCATTCCGTTGTAGCTCGAAACCATGCCGCACAGAGCAATGACCGCGAAGCCTGACAGGTGCCAGCGACCCGGCCAGTTCTCAGCGTACACCGATTGCAACGGGTACAGATTGGCCGCGTCGCCGGTGATTTTGTAGTCCTTCCCGGCGGCCGATGCCACGAACCACGTGACCACGACCAGCACGATCAGGGTGATCTGGGCCAGCGTCATGCCGCGCGGGATCGTGCGATGCGGGTCGCGAGCTTCTTCCGCCGCCAGCGCCACGGTCTCGATGATCACGAGCCACCAAATGGCAAACGGAATCGCCTTGAACACCCCGGCCCAGCCGTTGACGAGCACGGGCTCGGTAATGATTCGCCCGACGTCCACTCCCGGCAGGCACGCGACCCAGAACCAAACGAGTCCGGCAATCGCACCGTACGTGACCCACTCCATCACCTTCGCTTGCTCGCGGGCCCCGATCCATTGGATCACGGCAAAGAGGAGCACGGTCACCAAACCAAAAGCTGTCGTGAGTCCAAGTCGCGCGGCGTCCTCCACAGCCTTGGGGGCAGCGTCGGCGGATACAAGCCCGATGCCCCTGACAATGCTCTTGGGAAGATTCGGGCTCACCAAATTCACCAGAAAATAAACCGCCCCACCGGAAGCGATGGCCGTCCCGATCATGGCGAAGAGCGATTCGAGGAACATCGACCAGCCCATGACGAAACCGAGCAGCGGCCCGCTCGCCCGCCGCCCGTACGCCATCGGCCCGCCGGCAAACGGCATCGCCACGGAAAGTTCAGCGAGCGACAAGACCCAGATCATGTACAAGGCACAAACGAACAGCGAGGCGAGCAGCATGCCCACTGGCCCCGCTTCTTTCAGACCGGGGTTCCAACCGAAGTACTCGCCCGTGATCACGACGCCGACGCCGAGGGCCCAGATGTGCAGCGTGCCCATCGGCTTTTTCAACGCGTGCTCTTTGAGGTACTCTCGCTCTTCGGGCCGCAGGGAACTCGTGTCGACATTCGCCTCGGCCACGACCTCATTGACCACCTGGTCGATTTCGCTCGGGCCGCCCGCTGAGGCGGCATTCGTTTGCGGGTCATGCATCGTTCACCGTGGGGCGTCAGCGGCAATTGGTTGCACGTCCTCGATTGCTTCGAGCAGCGGAGTTGCACCACTGCCTGTGCAGCGTGGGGCCAGGTATCGCTGCGGCTTGCCGGGCATGTCGGGCAGGACGAAGCGGTCGCCCTTTTGCAAGATCGGAGTGAAATGGTTGATCACGCCCAACTGCCGTTCTTTGGCGGGATCGGCCGGAATCCAAACGAATTTGCCGTCGGCGTCGGCCAGTGCAAACTCGCCCCAAGTGTGCCCTGGCCCCCAAACGACGCGGGCCGGGATTCCCGATGCCCGGCACACGGCAATGAACAGGCAAGTGAGTTCTTCGCAATCGCCTTGGCCCGCTCGAAGCCCGGCCAGCGCCCCCGCAAATGGACCTTCGACGTACTTCACCCGTGAGCGGGTCGCTTGAAATAGCGCGTTCACCCGGTCCCACGCACTCCAGTTTTCACCCGTCGCCTCTTTGGCGAACTGGCGAATTTCCTGATGCGTGGATTCGATGCCGTCGCTGGGCTGGAGAAAACTGCGCGACTGTTCGGGCGAGACGGCGCGGAGTTGCTCGCGTGCCTCCGGCTTCACTCGCTGAGTCCATCGCGTCATTTCGAACGTTCGAGTACACACGACCGTGGTCCCTGCAGCCATGCTTGGAATCCGCATGATCATTTGCTCCGCGGTGCCGCCGACTCGCCGAGTTTGCACCTGCACGCCGGCCGGCGCTTCAGAATCCACGAGTTGTAGTTTCTGCTCGGGCCACTCCATCGGGTGGACCACTGTTGCCACGGCGCGCTGCACGAGTCCATTCGTCGCCTGGATCCGCAGGCCGATCCGCAACCGAATTCGCTGCGATTGTTCGCGCACGATGAACTGGTCTGGGTCCGATTCGCGTGGTTGCCGCGTCTCTTTGGATTGTGCGCGCACGCTGGCCGCAGACATTGTCGTTGAGGCAAGTAGACAGAACACAAGGTAAATTCGTGGTCCCAGCACGTGCATGAAAAGAGATTATGGCACGTTCGCCGGCATCACGCCACTTTCAGAAACTGGCTCTCCGCCAAGTTTGGGGAAAAGGACGTTCGGCGAGGGTCTCCCGACATCGCCGCGCATGGGACCGAAGGGCTCCGAACCTTCAAGCCTTGCGGCTCTTGCGGCGAACGAGACCTTCGGTCGGCCGTGTGGCTCGGTCGGAGACCGGCCACAACTTTCCCTAAACTTGGCGGAGAGCCCAGAAACTCAATTCGCAAAAACCTTGATGACTACTTCGAAATGCAGGGTCCGTAACCGACACCGATTGATCCTTCGACTCGCACCGAAATGCAAGCACGACCAATTCGGTTGTTCAATAAAGCCGTTGAAACCGTTGACAGGCGGAGAGACGCTCGATAGTTTGAATCGAAGCATATCCGACCCATAGAGCAATCCAGTAGCCCTCCAATTCCAAGAGCCATCAATGATGAAAGGGGAAGTGCTATGAGTGGTCTTCCCGAACGCTGGCAGCGGTCTGATCCGAACAGTCCTTTCTCGCAGGCGACGCTCCATGACGGCAACCAACTCACTGCTATTCCGATCGTTCAATGGGCCTGTCGGGGGGGGCGCTTTCTGTTGACTTGACGTTGTTTCACAACGCCTTCGACACTCCGGTAGTTCCATTTCCGCCGCCACCCCCACCACCGCCCCAGGCTCCACCGCTCGGGCACGGTTGGAGACACTCGTATCTTGCCGGCCTCGTCGAAGACGCAGCAACTGGAAACGTGACTATCACGGAAGGCGACGGCCGAACGCACCTTTTCACAAAGAACCCGGATAGCTCTTACACCCAGCCTGCCGGCATCTTTGAGACGCTGGTGAAAAATGCCGATGGGACCTTTCGGCTTACTCGCAAGGACCAAGTGCAATGGAATTTCAACGCGTCCGGCAAGCCCAGTTCCATCGTTGACCTGAATGGCAACAGCATTGGTTTCAGCTACGATGGCTCGGGCCGATTAAGTTCGCTGGCTGATCCCAGTGGCCGAACGATCAGTTTTGCCTATGACGCAAACGGGTTTCTGACCAGCGTTACTGACCCACAAAATCGGACGTTTGGTTTTAGCTATGCCGGTTCACCGCTCTCACTGTGGAAGGTTCATGAACCCAGCCCGAGCACCCTGTTCATCGAGCTGGGTTACGATGGCAACCGACGCGTGACGAGCGTCACGGACAAGCGTGGAAACAGTTGGAGTTTCAGCTACCACCCGACGACGCGCCAGGTGACCAGCGTCACGAATCCAGACTCAAATCAGCGAAGTTATTTCTACGGGACCGGCACTCAGGTGACGGACGAAAATGGAAATCAGGTTGGATACATTTTCGGCGGCAACGGACAAGTCACGCGGACCGATCGCTATCCGGTCCAACAAGGGCCAGGCGTGAGTGACTCGTTCGTTTACGATGCCGATTTCAACCTGACTTCAAATACAAAGCCGAGCGGTGCGATTTGGGATTACACTTGGGACGCGAATGGAAACCTGCTGAGCATCGAAGATCCGATCACGCGCTTGGACGCGACCATTACACGTGCGACGTTTACTTACAACAGTTCCAATCGCGTGACGGCGGCCCGCGATGCTTCCGGCCATCAGCACAATTACAGCTACAATGCACAGCAGAACCTGACCCAGGTGACCGATCCCGCCGGCAACGTGACGACGTACGGCTACGATGCGTTCGGTAATCGCACGTCGCAAACCGTCAACGGCAAGACCACCAATCTCGGATACGACTCTCACGGCAACCTGACCTCGATCACCGATCCCTTGAGCAACCAGACTCGATTCACCTACAACGCGCTGGGCTGGAAGACCTCGCGCATCGACGCACTCAACCGAACCACGAATTACACGCTCGACGTAATGGGACGACTGACCACCGTCAGCTACCCCGACAGTACCACGGTGATCCACGTTTACGATGGCAACGGCAACCGGACGAGCATGGCAAACGCCACAGGAACGACGACCTGGGCGATCAGTTCCTTGAACCTGGTGACCAGCGAAACGAAAGGGTCTGACAGCATCACGTATGTCTACGATGCCGGTGGACGAAGAACATCCCTGATCGACCAGGCTGGCGACACGACCAATTTTGAATACGATGGCATGAATCGCATGACCCAAGCCAGTCGTGGCCCGAGTTGGAGCGCGAGTTACGAGTACGATTCCAACAGCAACCTGATCAACCAGACCAATCCGAACGGAACGACCGTTACGCTGAGCCATAACTCCGCCGATTGGCTGACGAGTCTTGTGAACAAAAAGAGCGACGGCAGCACGCTCAGCAGCTTTACGTACGGCTACAACACCGACGGCCTGCTTTCCAGCGTCACTGAGGCTGACGGCAGCCAAGTGACGTACGGTTACGACTCCCTACACCGCTTGACCAGCGAGACACGCACCGGCACGAACCCGTACACGATCACCTACGGATACGACCCGGCGGGCAACCGACTCAATAAGGTGCTTGACGGCGTAGGCACGAGCTACTCATACGACGATGCGAACCGCCTGCTCAGCGCTGGCAGCACGACCTATGCATGGAACGCCAACGGAAATCTCACGAGCAAGACCGAAGGCGGCGTCACGAGCAACTTCAGCTACGACTTTGACGATCAACTCGCCAACATCGCCGGCGCAACGACCGTCAGCTTTGGCTACGACGGTCTTGGCCGGCGAGTCACGCGAACCGCCGCCGGTGCGACCAGCACGTTCTTGCAAGATGGCAAGCGAATCACCACCGAGAAGCAGGGCACAACGGTCACAGCTCACTACGCGTATGGGTTAGACCGGCTCAGCCGTGATGACGGAACAAACTTCCGGTACTACCACATCGACGGGCTTGGAAGCACACGGCAACTAACCGACGAAAGCGAAGCCGTCTCCGCGAGCTATGTCTTCGAGGGATTTGGCATCCTGATCGCCCAATCGGGATCGGCCGTCAATCCGTACAGATTTGCCGAAACTTCAAACTATCGCGACGACGGAGACGCCGGTCTGATGCACGTCGGGGCGCGCTATTACGACCCGCAAGTCGGCAGATTCACCACGCTCGATCCGCTGCTTGGAAACATCTTTGATCCTCAAAGCCTGAACCGCTTTGTCTACGTCAACAACAATCCTGCCAACTTGGTTGATCCATCTGGTCTCCAATGGTGGAAGACGGTCTTCAAAATCGTAGCCACGACATTTGTTGCTGCTGCATCTGCCGTAGGGTTAGCTGTTGGCGCGGGCCCGGCTGTTGGCGCTGCCATCATTATTGGAGTGGCTATCATTGTCGTAGCCGCACTTGGTTACCGCACGAACTGGTTCGGATTGGTTGAACCTCCCCCACCTTCAGAATTAAAGCAGAATCTGCAACGACGGGAGCAGTTAGAGGAGGTCCAAAGATGATTGAAAACCAAAACCCGACGTAGTCTATCGTAGTGATTGGAGAGAATAGTATGCCATCGAGGTCCTATTCAGAGGCTTGGATAACAATCCGCCGCAGATTTCAAGTGGGTTTTGAGCGCGCACGGAGAACCAAACCGATCCGATTGCATCCATCCTGGACACGAAGATGGACATGGGACGAAAAGTGGAGCGACCAGAAACTACATGGCAACCACCTTGGCCTCGTGGCACTTCTAGCCCTATCGCTCCTGATTCCCGCTGATATGTTTCTGCGCCATCTCGTTGAAGATCGTTGGATATTCTTGCGTACACTGTTCCTCGTCATTTTGCCTTGCACGCTTCCACTTGCCACAACCGGTTTCTCATTTGCTGCTAGTCGAACCGCTTGGGCTAACGGACACCCTTTCACGAGCCTAGCGTACAAGTGTCTGGCAGCGGTAACCCTGCTCACGATGCTTTTGATATTACTCTACCCGTCCTCGAAATTTCGGGTTGACTTTGCGTTACTTCGGAGGCTCTTGGATTAGGTGGAAGTATGGAAATGCGGAAAAGCATGAAGACAAAAAGGAAGGGATAAAAGGGCTCTCCGCCAAGTTTGGGGAAAGTTGTGGCCGGTTTCCGACCGAGCCACACGGCCGACCGAAGGTTTCGCTCACCGCAAGAGCCGCACGGCCTGAAGCTTCGGATACCTTCGGTGCCATGCGCGGCGGGGTCGGGAGACCAGTGCCAAACGTCCTTTTCCTCAAACTTGGCGGAGAGCCGATAAAAGGTGTGCCCCGGCCCCCAGACGACGCGGGCCGGAATGCCCGATGCCCGGCACGCCGCAATGAACAGGCAACTGAGTTCTTCGCAATCCCCCTGCCCCGCCCGAAGCCCGGCCAGTGCTCCCGCGAATGGCCCTTCGAAGTATTTCACTCGCGAGCGAGTTGCCTGGAATAGCGCGCTCACTCGGTCCCACGCACCCGTGTTTTCCCCCGTCGCCTCTTTGGCGAACTGGCGAATTTCCTGATGCGTGGATTCGATGCCGTCGCTGGGCTGGAGAAAGCTGCGCGACTGTTTGGGCGAGACGGCGCGGAGTTGCTCGCGAGCCTCCGGTTTCACTCGCTGTGTCCATCGAGTCAATTCGAAGGTCCGGGTACACACGACCGTGGCCCCAGCGCTCATGCTTGGGATTCGCATAAGCATCTGTTCCGCAGTGCCCCCGACTCGCCGCGTTTGAACTTGCACGCCGGCCGGCGCTTCGGAATCCACGAGTTGCAGTTTCTGCTCGGGCCATTCCATCGGATGGACCACTGTCGCAACGGCACGCTGCACCAGTCCATTCGTCGCCTGGATGCGCAGCCCGATCCGCAAGCGAACGCGCTGCGATTGCTCGCGCAGAATGAACTGGTCTGGGTCCGCTTCGCGAGGCTGCCGTGCTTCTTTCGATTGTCCACGCACGGTTGCCACAGCCATCAGCGCTGCGGTTGTCCAGCAAACCAGCAGGCAAACTCGTGGTCCAGGCACTCGCATGAGGTGAGATTATGGCACCTTCTCAGACGTGACGCCACTTCCTATTTGTACTCCGGGGCCGGTGCCAATCAGCAAAAAACTCGCGGACGATTCGGAAGTCATTGCAACTGTTCCCGGCGGGGATACCATAGGAGTTAAGCGAGTACATCATGTCCATCCCAAAACAGCTCGTCGGCCACACGGTTGTCGAAAAAGTTATGGCACACCGCGACGATCTGATCCCGTCCCACGCCAGCGGAGCACTGAACCATGGAACAGACGCGGACCAACCCGTTTGAATCTCAAAGCACTCGATCTTCGCCAGCCGTTCCGACCGTTATTTTGAATCGGTCATGGCTGGTTGCAGCCGGGATCGCGGCCCTCGCCGCCGTTCTGTTCGTCGGCTGGGCAATTGTCAATCAACAACCTGCCACCGATGATTTGGCTCGTGCCGGCCCAGCTCAAGCGTCGGAACCAAAACCGGAGCCGGCCGAATCAAACGACGGCAACTCCGTCGTCGCATTCCCCCGGGAGCACGGGTTCATCCTCGATCGCGAGTCGTCCGCGGCAGCTCCAGCGAAGCCCCCACCGCCGATTTCGGTTGAGGGAGAAGTCGATGCCGCAGCACCGGCGCAATCGCCACCGGGCGGGACGGAATCGCCGGCCGAGGTTCCGCCTCGGCCCAGAGTTCCCACAGGCAACGAACCAGACTCGCCACTGCCTGCCCCGCGCCCATTAGAAGCCCCAACGACCCCCAATGGTCCGACAAGTACACAACCTCTTACCAAGCCGGCCGCCAAGCCTTCATTAAAATCGCATCCCCGACCGCAGGTCCCAGCCGGACCGGATCCCACATACGAAGTGAACCAGCAAATCAAGAACAAGGGGACTGCGGATTCGTTCGAGAAGTTGGTTCGCGAAATGTTCGAACAAGGCTGGGTCACGAAAGCGTCCGCACTCAAATCGGCGGAGGAGCATTACAAGAATGCTCACAAACTTCTGCCGGGCGACCCGCGGGCCGACTATGCAATCGGCCTGGTGCTGCTGAAGCACAATCGTTACGACGACGCACTGGAACATTTTGACGTGGTGGCAAAAGAAGCCGACTCGCCGTACCTGCCTGCCTACCGCGCCGCGACGTGGCTGCGCGTACTCCGCAAGTCGTATGAGCCGGCGGCACTGGACCTGGTCGGGATCAACAGCGCGTGCCTCGAATTCAAACCGGGGCCGCTGCCCGCCTGGGTTCACGAAGATTACGTCGATTGGACCGGCCGAATGATGGGCTATCTCGAAGGACCAATCAACTCTCGAAGCCTTGATGCCTTATGTGAAAAATCCGCTGCCGAGATCGGCGGCCTCGTGAGCCCGGAACTTTGGGAACGCTTCAAGGCCGCCAAGGAGGAACTGCTCGACAGCTACGCCGCCAACGCGGGCGCCCAAGAACAAGCGCGGCTCGCCGCCAAACGCGATCAAGAAAAAGCAGCGGATGTGGCGAAGACACGCATTACCCAGGAGACCGAACAAACCAAAGAGGATCGCAAGCAAGTCCAAAAGACAGCCGAAGAGCTGGAGAAGGCACTACGCGAACAATTGGGCCAAATCGACGCCCAGCTCATGGGCCTCTCGCGCGATTACGATCAGCTCGATGCCCGCGCACGAGCCATCTCGAGAACGGTCCGGTCTCTCGACCAGGAAATCGCCTCGCTCATTGCCCAGAAAAACGCCGCGATTGCCGAAAACGAATCGAATTCCACACCCCCGCCCGCCAAGACGTCGCCGCCATCGAAAACTCCTGCCACGACGAAAACTTCACCGCCACCAAAGGCCCCGTCGCAGGCAAACGCCGCCCTGATTCTCTCGCTTCAGATCACCATCGATCTAAAGAACCGCGAGCGAACAAACTACCAATTGCAGTTCGATCGACTGGAACTCCAAGCCCGCGACGTGCAGCGTCAGGGCGTCACAATCACCACGAGACGTCAAACGCTCATCAACGATTTTCAATCCGCCACCGGTCTCTTGTACAAGGAAAAAGAATCGCTCGCCGCCAAGGAGAAATTCCTCGACCGCGAAAAGCAAAAAGCCTCAAAACCCGCCACCGGCAACACCACGCAAGTCCGCGTCCTCGGCCAGACGGCAACGGCCCTCAAGACTTACATCGACCTGAATCTGGAGCTTGAAAAGCAACACGTGCTGGAGTCGTTTGCGAAGCCGTGAATCGCGAGTTCACCTTCGTGATGCGCAGTGAATCGGGCGCGGGCTTAAGGTGGGAAACACTGGTACAAAACGACCAGCTTCAAATCGTCTTTGATTCGAACGAAATCTTGAAGTACACATCGGCCAGCTTCAGCCGACAGGGGACGGCTTCGAGTTCCAACACGGCATCCAGGCCTTTGCAAGCTGTCAATCGCCACGACCCGTCCGGTTCTCGCACGTAGCGCTCGATAGTCGGTTCATTCTGCGATACCAAGATGAATTCCAGCAACGAAGGGATCTGTCGGTAATGGCCAAACTTCTTGCCACGATCGTATGCTTCCGTGGAATCGGACAAGACTTCAAAGATGACCTTGGGATTTAGCAGAGTGTCGTGAATCATTTCTTCGAATTGCAACTCGCCGCAGGCAATGATTACGTCCGGATAGGTATAGAGGCCCGTCGGTGAGACCTTCACGCGTAAATCGGTGCCATGAACTTCGCATGGCCCCTGCAACAGTTGACCACCGACCACTCGAAGCAGATTGGACACGATCAGGCTGTGCTCTCGAGTAACCCCGGCCATGGCGAATATTTCGCCGCCGAAGTACTCACTCTTAAACTCAGCCGCCCGTTCCAGTGCGAGATATTCCGCCGCTGTGTAGCTCTTTCGCGAGACGGTGGACATACGCGACTTGCTCCAAATGAAGCATCATCCTGAATGCTATCCTAGCTTTGATGCAGGCACTTCTCAACGACTAAAACAAACACAGTTCTACGCACGGGTGGGGCTTCAAGCAAGCAGTTGTACGACAGGCTGGCCGTCGGCGATGCGGTGGGGGCGGGAGAGCGGATCGATGACTTCGGTTTCGGGCAGAATACCCATGCAGTGAAAGAGGGTCGCCGCGAAATCGCCGGGGGTGACGGGTTTGTCGGATGGCTCGGAAGCGATCTTGTCGGAGGCGCCGTAGAATTGGCCGCCCTGGATTCCGCCGCCGGCCATCGCGATCGAAAAGACCTTGCCCCAATGGTCGCGGCCCGCTTGGCCGTTGATCTTCGGCGTGCGACCGAACTCGGACAAGAAAACGACAAGCGTCTGATCGAGCATACTGCGAGAAACGAGGTCTTCGAGTAAGGCTGTGCCCGATTGATCGAGCGCGGGGAGCAGGCGGTCTTTCTGCATCGGGAAGTTCGGCGAGTTGCCGACGTTTGTTCCGTGGGTGTCCCAGGGCGGGACAGAAACGTCTTCGATACGGCCGGCGTTGTTGAACGATTCCGGCTCGCGACGCATCGGCCAATAGACCGTGATCATCGGCACATCGGCCTCAGCCAAGCGGCGAGCCAAGAGCAGACTCTGGCCAAACGTGTTCATTCCATAGCGCTGCCGCGTTTCCGACTTCTCTTTCGTCAAATTGAAAGCTTCGGCGGCTTCGGCGGCGCCCAGCATGGCAAAGGCGCGACCGTACAGCTCGTCGAGTTCACGACCTGCCCGATCCGAAACGAGCCGGTCGTCGGCAGTAAGTCGGTCGCGAAGCAACTGACGCTCGCGCAACCGATCTCGGCTCATGCCTTCTGGGAGCCGCAGGCCGTCGGGCGTGAAGTCGAAAACTTCTTGAGTCACTTGTTCGAGCCGCAGCGGGTCGTGGCCGCGACCGAGGAATCCGCCCCCCTGCCCCGGCTGCACACTGCTGGACGTGGCAATGGTCCACGGCAACGACACGGACGTCGGAATTCCTTTCCGAGCCGGTCGCACGCGATTCAGCACGGATCCGAAGTGCGGTGAATCCTCCGGCGACGGCGGAACAACCTCGCCGAGTTTTCCCGGCGCCCGACCGGTGAGCATGCGATGAGCAGACGATCCGTGGCTGTTGTCACCATGGGTCATCGATCGAATGATCGCCAGCTTATCCGCGTGCCCGGCCATCCTGGGCAGGTGCTCGGTAATTTGGATGCCAGGCACTTTCGTCGCCATCGGCTTGAACTCGCCACGAATTCCATCCGGCGCGCCTGGCTTCAAATCCCACACATCGAGTTGGCTCACGCCGCCGAATAGGTACACAACAATGCACGACTTCGCTTGGCCGAAGCTCCGAGAATTTGTGAGTGGTGAGTAGTGAGTGGTGAGTGCTGCAGAAGCACGGGCACCACGCTGATTGACCAGCATCGCTCCGAACCCACCGGCCACGCCGACGCGCAGCCAGTCACGTCGCGTCAAGCCCTTGCGAAGATCGGTCGGGGTTCCGGAAATCCAAAGCATGACATCCCACTCCTACTGATCAACACTTCCAGAATTATTGCCTGCCTCGGCTCAATCACTCGGCTTGGGCATAGCCTATCATGCAAAGGCATCGGAGGCGAGCGTTATTCCCCCACCTGCTACATTCCAAGGCAGTCGATGACCCAGACCCCGCCATATGGCCCGTCAGCATAGGTCGAGTTCGTTACCGTTTATGGGAGGTTCGATTGACCTGCGGACTCGCACACTCCTGTCGCTGGGGTTGTGGCCGTCGGCTGGCTTGCTCTGTCCTATCATCCGCAGCAGCAGCACGACGGCTACCGTTAGTGCGCAGAGGAGCGTAATCGGTGGTAACCCGCCGTGCCAGGTTCCCGGCCGTACCCAATTCGGGGCCCCGTAGAGCAAATGAACAAGAGTCACTGTCAGCGCCCAGACCGCCCACCGCTGGCTCCGCCGCCAAGCCTCAGGCGACATTGCCTGTTCCACGGCCGGAAGGGAGACCGCCGCTGGCGGCAGCAGCATCAACCAAGACCAGATACCGGCCGCCATCGTGAACTCGGCCAGCGCCGTGAACTGCGAGGATTCGCTGAAAAAGCGCGGATAGTAAGCCGGAGTCAAGATCGGCAGCGCCATGAGGACATGGCCAGAAGCCAGGACAAGACCGAGCAAGCCGACCAGCTTGCGGTATGCCAGATGGCCGGTGAAGCGATGCGGCCAGAGCCGCGCGAGCGGTCCGATGGACAGCGCGACGGAGAGCACCACCAATGCGCTCCAAGCGACCGCTTTATTGAGCACGTAGAGGGGGATATGCGCCGGCTTGATGAGGCCGAACGCCACGTAACGCACGATCGCGTAGGCCGAAGTGACGGCAAACACCGCGATGAGCAGCTTGCTCGCGAACGCAGTTGCCTTCCGATCCCGCACCCAGGCGATTTCCTCATCGTCGGGGGGACTCATCTCTTTTGCCTCCTAAGTCTAGCGACCTGGCCCTCATGCCGGGCCAGAAAAGGCGCCAACGTCCGCAACCAAGAACTCAACGCGCATCCCTTCGCAGGTGACTGCAACTACGCAACTCGCATTGATGCGAATCAGTCGTTCGGGCGAACTCGTGAGCACGATGTCGCCCGCTTTCAGAAGTTCTCGAGTTGATGCCAGCGAAGCGACCAACCAGCTCAGCGACCTGAGCGGGCCGAGGCCGCCCCAGAGCGAGGACAACTTGTTCGTCTCTAACCGGTCTCCTTGCAATTCGACTTGTATTTCTGCGTTCCGAATCGTGGCTACGGAGTGGTTCGTGGGAAAGGGTGACGCGACGAAGCCTGCGTGCATCGCGTTGCCGGCGACCAGTTCTTGACTGGTCGGCACCGCTCCGCGGAAGACGTAGTTGTGCAATTCGATGACGGGGAACCAGCAGTCGACGCAATCGCAAAGATCATCGAAGTCGCCGCCGTCGTTCAAGATGTCCGGCGGAATATCATGGCTCACCCGAAGCGCGATTTCGCCTTCGATAGCCAGGTTCGCAAAGCGCGTGTGCGAGAGATGGCAGCCTGAGTGGTGCGACTCGATCGCCCAGACGTAGCCCCGCACCGGCTCGTGCAGTCCGAATTGGTGTTGAATCGCAGCGCCGACGCAGCCGACCTTGTAGCCGATCAGCCGTTCGCCGCGCGCCCGGCGCAGTTCGGCCAGCGCGCGCTGCACTGCGTAGGCATCGTCCAGCGTCAGCCAGTCCGTACCATGCTCGGCGAAGATTTCGTTGGGCCGGCCCGCGTCGTAATCGGCCAGCATTCGCAGCGCTACGCGATGCAGTTCGTCGGGGTCCATCGGCACACCTTTCGACTGGCCTGTGGTTTACTTTAATTCCGCGATCGCGATCTTCTTGTAGCCGATGATCTTTTCTCCCCACCGCTCGTGGAGGGCGGATTGAGCTTCTTGCGGATCTCCAGCAAGGTCTTCAGTTCCTCGGGTGCTAAGGCAAAGGTGGGCTGTCCGATCTGCCGCGCGGCCAGCGTGATGCGGGCGTTGTGTTCGATCAGTTCCATGCGGTACGCGGCCTGGCGGAGGGACTGCCCAACGGTTAATGCTCCGTGGTTCTCCAGCAAGAAAGCGTCATGGTCAGGAAGGTAGCGAGCTAACTGCCGGCCCAACTCCTCGCTGCCGGGGGTGGCATACGGGACCAGGGCCACGGGACCGAGCAGGACCACCATTTCGGGCAGCATGAGTTGATCGAGCGGGGTGCTCGTGGCCGCGAACGCGGTGGCCATCGACGGGTGAGCGTGGACGACGGCCTGCACATCGGGGCGCTCACGGTACGCGGTTCGATGCATGTTCAATTCGGAGGTGGGATCGGCTCTCCCGTCGAGCTTCTTGCCATTGCGATCGCACAGAACCAAGTCGTCAGAGGTCAACGACCCCTTGTCCGCGCCGTGGCACGCACAGAGCAGGAAGTCTCGGGCAATTCGGGCGCTGATGTTCCCGGCCAAGGCGGCATGATAGTGGCGGCTGGCCAAGTAGCGCCCCACGGCCACGATCTCCGCCTTCGCAAGGTCCAAGTCCTGAACGATACCGCTAAGTTGCGGGCCGGCTACAAGGCTGCATGCCTCGGAAAGAGAAAATGCCGCCCCGTCAACTTCAGCGGCTGGTTCGGCTCGCTTAACCTGAATGTCCACGTTTCAACTCCCCTCCCCGGTTCGACTCCCCTGGTCAATCGTCGCTTGGCGCGAGAGTTTCTGGAAAGTCTTGCCGAACTCCCCCTGGGCGCACGACGCACTTTGCGCCGATACCCCGTGCGGCGGGGTCGGGTCTACGTTTTTTCGGATTTGGCCGGCCAACGTCTTTGGTCTACGAATAGGACGCATCCCGGCCAAATCCGAAAAAACGTAGACCCGACCCCTCAACCTGTACCACGGTTTTGGGTAGTTTCATGGCCTTGTCCCGAGCCACGGCGCGGTTGAGGACGTGCAATACCAAGCCGCCAGTCGCCACATGTTTTCGCCGGGGCATGCCGAGAACTTACGGAAGCCGATTGCCCAAGTCACCAAAAACACTCCCGACCCCTGATACCATCCCCGCGTCTTGCAAACGGAAGAAGAATCGTCATAGTCGCCGCCGGTCCGGCGCGGGGCCGGATTCTGTGGATAAGTTTGTCGCATTGCAGCCGCGACAAACGGTTTCGATCATCGATTCGGAGGATGCCACGACGCGTTCACGGTCACTGACCCCTCATCCCTCGAGGATTCGGAAAAGATCACCGGGACGCGACGCGGCGCCTGTGCCAACGTCTGAGAGAACTTTGTTCCATGAGGACTCTTGTATCAGGTCGACGGCTCACAGGCACTTGGCATCCAACGACGCAGCACCAGGAGTACGCCGCATGACGCCCACGCAGGTCGCCGACTTCCACGCCGCCTATCAACACTTCGCCGGCTTCGATTGGGCCAAGGACGAACACGACGTCGTCCTGGTCGATCGCCACGGGCAGGTCCTCGAACAGTTCCAGTTCGAAGACTCGGCTCAAGGCTGGAGCACGTTGCGGCAACGCATCGCGCCGTACGCGCAGCTCGCCGTCGCCATCGAGACGTCGAGCGGACCGGCAGTCGAGCGGTTGCTCGAAATCGGTGTCGCGGTCTTTCCGCTCCAGCCCAAGGCCGCCGCACGTTACCGCGAACGCAAGGCGCCGTCCGGCGTCAAGGACAACGTCGTCGATGCCTGGGCGCTCGCCGACGCGCTGCGGCTCGACGGGCACACCTGGCGGCGACTCAAGCCCGAAGATCCGCTCATCCAAGAACTGCGTCTGCTCTGTCGCGACGAGGTCGCACTCATCGAACAACGCACCGCGCTGGTCAACCAATTGCAACAGGCGATCTACGAGTACTTCCCCGCGGCCCGCGAGGCGTTCGATGACTGGACCATGCCGGCCGTCTGGGCCTTCGTCCTCCAGTTCCCCACTCCCGAGCAACTGGCGCGAGCCGGGCGAAAACGCTGGGACAAATTCCTCGGTCAGCACGGCCTGAAGCGGCCCGAGACCTACGAGAAGCGTCTGGAGATTTTCGCGCGGGCCGGCGAGTTCCACGGCACCGCGCCCGTCACCGCCGCCAAGAGCCGACTCGCCGTCACCATCGCCCGGCAACTCAGCACCCTTCAAGAGCAGCTCGATCAGTACCGCAGCCGCATTCGCGAACTATTCGAACAGCACCCCGACCATGAACTATTCGGCTCGCTTCCCGGACTGGGCGACAAGCTCGCCCCGCGCATGCTCGCCGAGTGTGGCGAAGACCGCGAACGATTCGCCGCGCCCCAAGAACTGCAATGCGTCGTCGGCACCGCGCCGGTCTCGTTCTCCTCCGGCCAGATGCACCAAGTCCGGCTCCGCCGCGCCTGCAACAAACACCTGCGGGCCGCCGTGCATCTCTGGGCCAATCTCAGCCGCTCCGGCTGCGCCTGGGCCGAGGCCTACTACCAACAGAAACGCGCTCACAAAATGTCCCATGCATCCGCCTTGCGCTGCCTGGGCCAACGCTGGCTGAAAATCCTCTGGAAGATGTGGCAGACCCGCACGCCATACAACGAAGCCTTGCACACCCTCAACCAAACCCGACACGGATCCTGGGTCATCGCGCTACTGGCCCCGGCCACCAACGGATGACGCACACTCATTGTTGAAACGATGTCGACAACTTGTTCATAACCTGCGATTCAAGGAGTCCACCTTGTCACGAAAAATCAAAAAAGTCCCCTTGCGGACAGAGAGAACATCTTTTCCGTTCGACCAAGTCTGTATTGTCAGGGGCCGCCCATGCCGATCCTAGGCAAGCGGTGAAAAAACTGTCACCGACTTGCCTGGACGGCTTCCAAAAACGCTTTGAATGCCGGCGTCTTCGGATTGCTAAAGACATCAGCCGGCGGACCTTCCTCTACAATCGTTCCACCGTCAAGAAAACACACCCGATCTGCGACGTCTTTGGCAAAGTCGATGTGGTGCGTGACTATAACCATTGTCAAATGGCGTTCCTGTCGGAGCTTCTTGATTAAGCCAAGCAGGCTAGCCACCCGCGGCGGGTCGAGAGCACTTGTGATTTCATCGAGCAACAAGATTTCACATGATTGCATGGCCAAGGCGCGCGCGATTGCGACACGCTGTTGCTCGCCGCCGGAGAGTTCGCTTGGAAGTGCAGATTCACGATCCGCCATTCCCACTGCCTCAAGGCAACTCCGGGCCAACGCTCTCGCGTCTGGGGGCTTCATCGCGAGCACGAAGACGGGTCCTTCGATCAGATTCTCAACCACCGTCTTACTGGGAAAGAGGTTGTACGATTGAAACACCACACCGAAGCGACGTCGGTACTCATCCTCACTCACGAGAAGCCGAAATGGCTTCGGCGGAACGATGACCGACTTCCACGACCGTCTCGGGGACTTTCCGTTTCCTTCGATGACGCGATGACCAGCGTACTCGATGAACCCTCCGTCGATGTACTCCAGCAGATTCAAGCAACGAAGCAAGGTCGTTTTGCCCCCGCCGGACGCACCAAGAATGCAAATCACCTCGTTCTTGTTCACCGTCAGGGACGCATTCTCGAGAACGCGCTTTGCACCGAAGGATTTTCCGATGCCGACAGCTCGAAGTAATGCCTTCATGACGGACTACCTCACAGGGAACGACGGAACCATCGAGTGTTTTCGAGGCGTCTGGCACACCATGTTGATGGAAGTAGGACTACGAGGTAGACGGCGGCAAGCATGGTGTAAAGTTCAAGATAGCGATAGCTGCTGTTTCCAGCGGTAAAGACTGTGTTCAACAGCTCACTGCACCCTATGAACGCCGCAAGGGTTGTGAATTTGAACATCGTGATGTACATGGCAACCAGCGCTGGCAGGCTCGCGCGAAACGTTTCTGGCAGAATCACCCGTCGAAGCCGCAACCAACTTCCCATTCCCAACGACTTCGCAGCATCAACCAACGGACGTGGCACACTAGTCACGCCGCTTCGAACGATGTCCGCGACGAACGCCGACAGATTCAATGAAAGTGCCAGTGCAGCAGTTGCAAAGGCCCGGCTCGAGATGCCATTCATGATGGCATTGCCCAGTTTTCCGATGTGTGGACGAAGCAAGTCATGGATCGCGGCAATTGCGTTGTAGAGCCATGCTGAGGACTGCGGTGCCACATAGTGCAGCCAGATCAAGAAGACAAGCACAGGCAATCCACGAAGTAACTCGACGTATGCCGTAACCAACCAACGGATGGGCTTAAGAGCCGGTCGTGTACTTGCCTGGAGGACCCCTAGAACGGTTCCCAGCAGCGTGCCGACAACGATGATGATCACCGTCAGCAACAGCGTCACAATGGTTCCGTTCCTGAACGCCGGCGAATAACGCCTGACGACTTCCCAATCCCAAACGTAGTCGTTCATGGTGTTCACCAGTTGGTTGCTATCGCAATGGCTGCCAACTAAGGCGACACGTTCTTTTGAGTTGACATCCCAGTACGATTGCCTTCCCACGGCAAGGCGGGGCTGATCCAATGCTCGCCCTCGGGGTTGTACTTTCGATCCAGACGCTCCGTGGCACCTGCGAGTTGCATGAATTCGATGCCGATGTTTAGAAAGTCCAGCCATTCCTGATCGCCCCGACGGATCATGACTGACGTGGCAAACGTGAAAAGGGGTTTGTCCACGAACAGGACCTTGACTTCAGGGTGCTTTTTTGCGTATTGCACCAACGCGACGGACTCAGCAATTGCTACATCGGCGCTGCCGCTCGAAACTTCAAGCGCCGTCGCGGCGGTATCGGCTGTCTGAAGGACGATCGGGTTGGCTTCGGGCAAGAATCGTTGCTGATAGTCATGTCCGACTTCCCCTGCGGCAACGGCAACTTTCAATCCCGGTTTCCGCAAATCTTCCGGAGTCTTGAATCGAGCATCATCCGCCCGAACGAGAGCACTCATGCCAACGTACATGCACGGCCGCGGCCACGTGACTTCCATGCCGCGCGGGATTGTTCGGAAGATCCCGGAAACAACGATGTCGAACCGCTCATTCTTCAGGCCTGTAATCATCCCGGCCCACGTGGTTTCCTCGTACTCGATCTTGATTGGGCTGTCTTTTTCTCCCATGAACTTGACGATTTCGTCCAAGAGTTCGATGAAGTAACCGGAGTACTGGTTCGTGTTCGGGTCCTTTGTGACGAATGGCGGGTACGGAATTACGCCCGCCCGGATGACTCGCTCCTTCTTGATCTTGTCCAGCACAGACGGCTTCGCAGCCGTAATCGTGCCACTCTGTTTGGAGCAGGAAACGACGCCCAACGGCAACAGAACAGCAACCACAATCACCATTAGTTTGCGCATGATCAGATCCTCCCTAAGAACTGGTCCTTGGTTTTGTCATTTGAGCAGGTTCGACACGAAGACTCGCTCGGGGTCGCCGACTGCCTCGGCAACTTCCTTAACACGGAAATCCTTAATCTCGTCCGACCACTTTCTGTAGATGCCCAGCAGCGGCTCCAATCCTGTGCACAAGAGTTCCAGGCTCTCTCGGAGCACTTTGACCCACTCGGCATCCTCGCGCCGCGTCACAAAACCCGCGCGGTACCCGTAAAGACGCTTGACTCTGCAGACCTCTCCGCGGTGCTTGTTCTCGAAGATCGCACAAGTGGCTTCATCTGCCAGGGCAACATCTGCTTCCGGGTTCTTCCCGAGCACGCTCTCTAGCACTTTGTCCGTGCCCGTCGTCGGAGCCTTGACTACGAGCGTTGCACCTGGCACACAGGATTGTGCATACTCATGGCCAATCTCGCCTTCCCGGCACACGACCCGTACCGACCCGCGCGACCACGACGCCGGGTCCTTGAAACCTGGCCGAGTTATCGCGTCCACGTACATCCGCAGAGCCGGCAGTTCAACAAAGGAGGCCCGAACATTTCGTGGAATGGTGCGGTATACGCCAGATACCACAAGGTCCACTTCGTGCGACTGGAGTTTCTCGATCATGTGCGCGAAGTCTACGGCCGTATCCCACGTGACGTAGCCAAGGTCTCGGCCTTGCAAAAGACTGCTGAACAGAAGACGAGCGACATCGATGGCGAAGCCCTCCTTTCCACCTTCTCGCACAAATGGCGGGTAGACGATGATCCCAATGTTCAGCCGATTCTCCTCCTCCACATCGGACAAGCCATTGGCGATCGCGTCCAGGAGAGCTCTGAGTTTCGTGTACGCGGCGTCCACGTGTCGCGGCAACAGACCTGGCAGGCCGTGGTAGTCTGCTGCCAGGAGCAGCTTGATTGATTCTTCGCTGATTCGATCCTCAGACCATCTAGCGGCGTTTCCGATCCGTCGCACCAGGTCCAGGATAGTGCCAGGACGCGGCTCTTTCCTGACGCCGCTGATCATCATGTTCACGTGCTGATAGGCAATCTGCTTGTCGCCTGGCAAATTCGGGTTGAGCAGTTTCTCAATCAGATCGCGGTTGCTCTTCGCCTTCAGCGTCTCACAAAGCTCCTTCAGAACCAGGGAAAGCGCGTGCCCGAAGAGCGTCTGTTCCGGTTGCGCAGTTTTTTTCGATTTCGCGGTTGACAACGGACACTCCAGATAGTACCGTATTCAGAAATGAATACGGACGTCTTTATAAATGATCCAGCTCGACTTCACTTGTGCTCACGACAGTTTAGTACGGCGGCGTTGCCGGGTCAATGCGGCCCGACAAACAGGGCAACCTGCTTTCCGAATCTCCACAGGCGACAGCGATGAACGACAACGACTCAACGACGAAGCAAGACCTGCAGAATGCTGTTCTACTGCTCGTCCACCAACTTGATGACGTGGGCCTGTTGCTCAGCAGTATTGCCACTCGGCTGCGTTCAGTCCCGAGCAACGCTGATCATCTATCGGAGTTCGAGCGCGAGTGTCTGTTGGTGGAGAAGATTCGGCGAATGTGCCCCTGAATTCCCGAGACTCCTGGCGCTGCATTTTTGGACCGACAAACGGGGCGAAAAATGGAAAGTCGGATTCCGCCGGAAGTTCACCGATCCGTGGAAACCACCGCATCTGATCTATCACGGTCGGTCCAGGACGTCACAGACGCAGCGTGTTGGGCTTACGCGAATCTGGACGACGAGAATCGCGAGTCGATCCTGGGCAACTTTTGTCGCGCACGCTTCGCGAACACGGGCGATCAACGAAAACTTGACCGACGCTGGTGGAGGAGGGTCCTGCGATGGTTTCTGTCGAAGTTTCGGAAAACGCGCGGAAGATCTTGAAGGGGGCGCGGGTAGGAAAGACGCCCACACCGAAACTCTTCGCGGCGATCGTTTGGTGGTTCGCAGGACTACCAGAGCCTCTTCGACTGCGTGTGGTCCGGGCGGCGCAAGAAGACGGGGGTTCTCATGCGACCCAAAAATGAAATTGACCGATTGAGCGTCATGCTCGAGATGAACCGAATCCGCGGCGTGCGTTTCTTCGCATCGTTGCCAGACGAAGCGGTGGAGTTCCTGAGCGAGCGCGCTCAGTTCGTTCACTTCACCGACCAGCAGCGCATGGTGCCGGCGAGTAGTTTTTGCGTAATCTGCACCGGCAACGTGGTCGTGTTGCAAAACCAGCCGGGCGGCGAACAGCCTGTTACATACTTGGGTCCAGCAGATTTCCTCGACGAAATCCTCCTGCCGGAGTATCTGAAAAAAGGCATGCTCACTTATCGGGCCAAGGGTCGGGTGGAGCTAGTCATGGTCGATGCCGCTGATTTTGGCCAAATTCGTCAGCATCTTGAGGGCGTACTGCAAAATGCCTTGGCGCGAATTGAAACCCACAACAACGTACATCTTGGAGGATTCCTGGCCCAAGGCCTGCATGAAGCGAAGAGTCTTTTGGTCATCGACCTCGAAAAGTGCACGCGCTGCGACGAGTGCACCCAGGCCTGTGCTGACTCGCACGACGGCGTTACGCGCCTGGTCCGCGAAGGGCTCCGCTTCGACAAGTTTCTCGTCGCCAGTTCGTGCCGATCGTGCGATTCTGCCCCGTGCATCCCGGTCTGTCCCGTGGAATTCGCGATTCATCGGGGCAACTTCGGCGAGATTATCATCGAAGATTTCTGCACGGGCTGCGGCGAATGCGCTAAGGCGTGCCCGTATGGTGCCATCGCCTTGCATGAGTTGCCTGAGCAGGGTGACCCAGCGGGCATGATCGCGAAAGTGCGGAAGAAGGCGGCCACGTGCGATTTGTGCGGCGGCGACCCCCTTTGCGTCTACGTATGCCCGCACGGCGCCGCCCACCGCGTGGACGGCAAGGCGTTGCTGCGCCTAACAAAAGAAACGGCTTGAGCATGGCGACGACGGCGGGCGGCCTGCTGCGGCGGGTGGCATGGGTGGCATGCTCTCCGCTTTGGGTGAGCATGGCGGCGCGTGGCTGGGGTCGATTCTTCGAGCCCCCAGCATTGGCGGCGTTTGCGATCAATCGGATCGCCACACGTCCCAGACGATTACCTTGCGATCGTCGACGTAGACGTCGAAAAGAATCGTCAGTGGTGATTCGGTCGCGATGCGGCTCAATTCGCCACGTGATTCGCCCAGCGAAACCGGGTCGAGTCGCAGGGCGTCGTCGAGGGCATCCGCCGCTTTGGCGACTTGTTCTCGATCCGATGAATCGATCCAGATTTGGGCCAAATCGCGTTCGGGCGAAGGTCGCCACAGGACGGTGTAGCTCATGTGCGGCCCAGGCTCTTCCAGATTTCGGCGAGCGGCCGGCCGCCGCGCTCTTGGTGACGACGCTTCAGTTCCTCTTTCGTGTGCGGACTCTCAGCCGCCAACGCGGCGTAGAACAAATCCTCGTACAGCGGCGCCGGCAGGTAGTGCCCGACGACGTGGCCCGCTTCATCGCAAAACTCAACGGGTTCGCCAAGCGTACCCAGCTTGTTCCGAAGATCGGAATCGAGCGTCAGTTTTCCCATGTTCAACTCCACTCGACATCGTTCTTGTGATGAGTCCATTCTATCCGCGGCGCGGTGAATCGCAATCTTGTAATTCATGGGAGTGCGATACTCACTAAGACACAACGCCCGCGAACGTCACCGATCACCGGGCGGCGACGAGTGACTCTCCATTACCGAAACGGCCGACTTCGCCGTTCCGGTGGATCGGATCGTTCGTTGCTTGATCCGTGCGATCGGATGGCCCTGCGCCTTTAGGCGTTCAAGCTCCGTACGCAAAAAGTGTCTGAGATCATCGCCATGATCCGCGAGAATCCGGGCGCGTATGTCATACAACTCGCTAAGGATTGGGTTGTTCGTCATCGGACAAACCTCCGAGAAATTCGACCGGTGTGCAAATCAGCATTCCAGAAAGTCCCAGGTCGTCGAGCAAGCGATAGACACGCGGCAGTACGTGCGCGTTCGCTATGTGCCGACAGTTCTGGGTCAACAAATATTGTACACCGGCCAGTGCCGCAGTGGCGACGTGCAACGCATCCAGCCGGGCCGCTGCGGGGATTAGGGAGCGGGCGATGAGTTCGTCCACGACCGCATCAATGTCAGGATTCTCATCGAGAACAGGAATGTCGGCCAACATTGCAAGTCGCCGAGAGGCAGCATCGGGATCACCCTCTCCAGCCTCGGTCACGACCAATTGCGACGTTACGAGATCGTAGTTCGGTCGTTGCTCAACCATCCAACGCTTTGCCTGATCTTGAAGCACGGCGGTCGCTGGATCAGAGCTAGGTCGAGCGGTAGCGTGGCTCACAATCGACGTTTCGATGTAAACAATGTCCATCGTGATATTCTACTGCACCGAACTCTCACTTGTGTTCGGTTCCGCAGGACGGGCACTTTCCGGCAAGCTGCTCATGGCCGCGCCGGGCTATGGACTGAATCACGCCTGCGTTGACGGCGGCGACGAGATTGACGACTGCATCAAGGTCTTCGCGCGAGACACCCGATTCCAGCGCCCGCTGGATTCGCCCGTAGCTTCAGGGCTCGCACCCGCGACTCAGCGTAACCGCCAGGCCAACGAAGGCCTTCTCGCGTTCCGTGAGCCCTGCGTGTGCGTGAGCGGCGGCGAAGTAGTCGCGAAAGGTCGGTTCGGCCATGTGCAGCTCCTAACCCGGACACTAACCCGAAGCGTAAGAACATGTCCAAAAACTACTCCGTGTTTTTGAATTGTGGGAGAATCGTGTAGTTCCACTGAGGGCAGACGGGGCTGCGAGTGATTTGGATGGCTTTGAACTCGGCCTTGGGCACCTTCAGGCCGGTCTCGTATTGCTTGTCAAAGTGGGTCGCCGTCACTTTCAGGCCGGTGCGGGTGCTGGTCCGACGAATCCAGC
>Ga0247727_10003991_pt1 | contig 31906 bp, 35 predicted proteins | sample WisWelCaveWW1625_FD_202498 | JGI IMG/M metagenome (GOLD analysis project Ga0247727, IMG submission 202498) | Biofilm microbial communities from Wishing Well Cave, Virginia, United States - WW16-25 | ecosystem: Environmental > Aquatic > Deep subsurface > Groundwater > Cave microbial mat | place... | reverse complement strand
CTCAAATATTTATCAACTTCTTAACTCCCTTAAAAATGTTTCCCCAAATCCCTAACTTTTTTCTCCCAACCCCTTCCATGACAAAAACTTCCACCTTTTCGGTAACACTTTTATATGACTTGACAGGATATGGGCTGTCAAGATTCTAGCATCCTCTTGCAAGCACTAGCAATAATCAACAGAAGACTCAATAACAAGGCGGGGCATTGCGTTTACAGCCAGGAGAATTGTACCGATTTTTTACAGACATCTCACAGCTTACGGACTTTTGCAATAAAAAAGCCTTCCATTTCGGCGTTGGGAATGATGCGGACCGCGGCGCGGACGGAAGGATGAAAAGCCTGGTTCTCCCACTGAAAGATCCCGGGCATCTGGTTATGAAAAGGAAGCTGGATTTTTTCTAGCTGCATCCTTTCTTTAAACTTACCAAAAGCCCACGTGAGCACCCCTTCATTTTCTTCAGGGGCAAAGGTGCAGGTGGAATAAACCAGAGTGCCTCCGGGTTTAAGCGCGTGGAAAGCCGAAGCAAAAAGCATTTTCTGCTTCCGCGACATTTCTTTGATTTTGGCGGGTTTCCAGTAATGATAAGAAGCCGGGTCATGAATATTAAAGCGGCCTTCCGCACTGCAGGGCGCATCCAGAAGGATCCGGTCAAAACCTTCGGGCCGTTGGCGGCCGAATAATTCTCCGCCTTTGAGGCTTAAAGTAACATTCGCGGCCCCCTGAAGCTCGACATTGGCCTTTAATTTAAAAAAACGGATTTGGTTATTGTCATTGGCGACAAGATGCCCCTGGCCTTTCATCATGACTGCCATTTGGGTTGTTTTGCTTCCCGGCGCGGCCGTGAGATCAAGAATGGTTTCGCCCGGCTGCGGGTCTAAGACAATCGGTGGAATCATGCTGGAAAGGCTCTGAACATAGATTTCACCTTTTTGGTAAATTTCTGTTTTCTGCAGATCCCGCAAAGTTCCACCGCGAAGGATAAAGGCGCCAGGGTACCAGGGCGCTTTTTGAAGCCGGAAGCCGGAATGTTCCAGGGTTTCTTTGAGGATATCAGGGGAAGCCTTGAGCGTGTTGACGCGGAAGGTGGTGGGCGTTTTGTCGGCAAATGTGTTGGCAATGGCATCCCATTTTTGAGATGGGATGAGCCGCTTCAACCGTTCCAGGAATAGTTCGGGTAACCGCTTGACTTCGCTTCGCATATTTTTCTATGATGACATAAACTCAGAATGATTCAAAACAATTTCGCAAACCATTTCCATTGTTCCGCGGGAACGTTCGACACGCAAAAAGTGAATTCCGGGTTGAGCGTGTCTCACTCGACTTCGGCCTCATTTTTCCATTCCCATTGAAAATGAGGCCTCAGACGTCCCTTAAGAACAATGGAAATGGTTTGTTCAATGCGATGCGAAGAGATAGAAATGTTATCTGCTATGAACGAATGGCGTAGGATTCGTGAAAGACTTAAGGGATGTCGCCAGGGGAAACGACGGCCCGCCTCTTTTCGGCGGGAACGGCGAGGGGCCCTTGGCAAATCCCTTGTAGTTCTTTCCGAATCCGAAGCCGTTGAGTGAGTGGCAGATAACATTTCTATAATTAGGATTAAAAGATGACAATTCAACCGGTTTTGATGATTCAGGGGGGTGCGGGAAGGACGTTTCTGGATAAAAAGCGGGCTGTGCGCATCCGAAGAAAAATGGCCCGTGTCCTGAAACTCTCTTACAAAACCCTTCTCAAAACAAATTCCATCGAAGCCGTCACTTTTGCCGTCAAACTGCTGGAGGATGACCCTGATTTTAATGCCGGCACAGGCTCCCAGCTTCAGGCCGACGGCGTGGCAAGGCTTTCGGCGTCCATTATGGACGGAAGCAGCGAACGCTTCGCGGGCGTGATTAACGTCGAGCAAATCAAAAACCCCATTCTAGTTGCGCGTGCGCTCCTGGCAGAAAAAGACAGGGTATTGTGTGGAAGAGAAGCCTTAAAATTCGCAAAGAGCATTGGGTTTAAACTCTCCGATCCCCGAACCAAAGCCAGCATCCTTCGCTGGAAAAAAGCAAAGGAAGAAGCGTGCGATACGGTCGGCGCTTGCGCGCTTGACGGGCGAGGAAATCTTGCAAGCGCCACGTCCACAGGTGGCCGTGGGCACGAGCGCCCAGGGCGTGTCAGTGACTCCGGAATGCCGGTCGCTAATTACGCCGATAGCTGGTGCGCCGTTTCGGCCACTGGAATCGGAGAAGAGATTATCGATGAAGGCCTTGCCATTAAAATTGCGACGCGGGTTCGCGATGGTCTGAGTCTCAAGCAGGCTTTTGCCAAAACCTTCCGTGAGGTCAAATCTCACTCGCGACGGATGGGCGCTATTGGTGTGGATTCAAAAGGAAATATTGCTTGGGCTACCACAACGGAAGTCCTGATCTACGCCTGGATGAAAGACAAAAAAACCGGGATTTTTGGTTAACACGCTGAATTCATCGGCGGGCCGATGAATTCAGTAATAGGCAGGCTTACTCAAGTAGCGAATAATTTATCAATCTCACCCGCTTTTAGATAATCTCCCTTTTTGCCTTCTTTAATCTTCCTGATCACACCAATATCCTGAAGATCCTCCAGTTTCTCGGCAAATAGCTCCTTGACACAATGCGAAAAATCGGTGTTGTAATAGGCAAGAACCATTTTCAACTTACCTTCTTCTTCCTTGTTAAATCGAATCGTCCTTACGGCCATCGCTTGTAAATCTCCCCTCTGGGCCCTATTTCTTCAACATAGATGGTTTGGTCATCCATGTGGAAGATTGCCCGATAATTCCGGATACGCATTCTAAAGTAAACATAGGGGCCTTTCGACACCAGCCTTTTGATATCAAAAAGCCTCATGTTTCGGCTCGCGGCAAAAGCATCAAACGCATCCCGGAAGTCCGCCCATATCTCTTTGGGCAGCTGATGCCTTTTAACCTTTTTTGCGATATTCTTGCTGTAGAGAACTTCCATAGTTAATGGTAATACATTGTATACATTATTTCAAGTCTAGATTGAATTCGTCCGCCGGCGGACGAATTCGTCAAATGACAGGCTTAAAATCTGCCTTCTCTCTTCTCCTGGCGGAGCATATTTCTCTAAGCAGCTTGGCGGTAGGGCGTGATTTGGGCTTCGATTTTTTCCCCGATCCGTTCGGTTTCGCAGTCAAGATCATACTGGGCCTGAAGATTCATCCAAAAGTTGGCAGAATTTCCAAAATAGCGGGCAAGACGAAGGGCTGTATCTGCAGAAATGGAGCGCTTGCCCAAAATAATTTCGTTAATCCGTCTTGGCGGCACCAAAATATCCTTGGCAAGGCGGTACTGACTCAACTTCGCAGGCTTCAGGAACTCTTCTTCAAGGATTTCTCCGGGATGAACGGGCGCATGTTTTTTAATCATCTCATCTCCCTTTAATGATAATCAACAATTTCCACATCCATAGCTTCGGCATTTTCAAACCGAAAGCATATTCTCCATTGATCATTAATGCGGATGCTGTATTTCCCTGCACCGCTGCCTTTAAGCTTTTCAAGCCTGTTGCCCGGCGGAACTTTTAAATCAACCAAGGTCACAGCTGCATCCAGCATTTTAAGCTTGCGCAATGCGGCTCGCTGAATGTCCACAGGCATTTTTCGAATCAGCTGCCGCTCAAACAGGGCTTTTGTTTCGTCACACGCAAATGAGCGGATCAAATTTCACCTCAATAGTAACGTATCGCGTTAATAACGTCAATCGTTATTATTTTAAATATATTTTATATTATATTTGATTTAATTACATATACAAGATAAAAAATGGCGCCCCCTTATAGTGATAATCAGTAGGAGGATGTATCTTTTTTTGAAGTTGATGTTGCAAAATGGAACATCATGTTTGACATTCACCCGGCGCCGGGTGAATTAAGCCTTCAATTCATCGGCCCGCCGATGAATTCATCAATTTCTACGTCCGTCGTTTACGGTTCGATTTGGTCCTGGAGTTTCTGGGTCAAATCCCCCATTTGTTTCAGAAGGTAATCCGGGAGAAGGTGACCATTCTCAAGTTCGCGCTTGGTGCTTGTAAGAAACGTTACAAGCCTTTTAAGCGCGGCGTTTCTGCGCTCTTTGCGGGCCTCGTTCGGGTCTTTCTCTTCATATTGGGACAAGAGTTTGGTGATTTGAGCCCTCACTTCCTTGGGCTCCTTGGCTGCCGTAAGCACCGATTGCCGTATTTCGGCATAATCCTGCGGCGAGAATTTTTTGTTGTCCTTGGCGAGCCTCAGCAGATTGACTGACTCATAATTTGGAATGGATTTCGGGCTTTCCTCATCCTGAAAACTCGACTCCACATAACGTGGTTCTTCTTTTTCTAGGAAATCGTAAGACTTCAAAAGCTTGGACGCCGCATTCAGTTTAAGCCCAAGTTCTTTGATGCAATACGCTTCAAAACTCAAATGGCCCCAGTCCCGGTAATGTTTTTCCTTGCTGATAGCGAACAGGTACTGACCCAGTTCGATCCAGGAGGCTTTATATTTTCGTGCAACCTCCCCGGCCCTCTGCCGCAAGAGTTCGGTTTGTTCTTTCGTTTCCGCTGAAATCATTTCTGCTCCTTTTTTTAAGTTCCAATCAAAGCCGCGCCAATCACGCCTGCCGAATCACCCAGTTCATTTTTGACAATCGGAGTTTCCAGGCTGTCACTGAAAATCATATGTTTTACTTCCCGAACACCTTCCGTATAGATTTCATCGATATTGGAAACGCCGCCTCCAAGGATGACGATATCCGGGTCGAGGATGTTAATGAGATTGGCCATGGCACGGCCGAAGTTCCTGAAAAATTGTTTCATAAATTCGACCTCCTTAGCGTCCTTCGCACGGTAACGGTTTACGATCTCCTGTAACGATAACGGCTCATAATGCCACGTCCGGTAAAGCCGTTCAAGCCCCCCGCCGCTAATCAACGTTTCAGCACAGCCCTTTTGACCGCAATAGCAGGCCGGGCCAAAAGGATCGATCGACATATGGCCCCACTCCCCTGCGATATGCTGTTTGCCCGGGATCACTTTACCCTTGTAAACTATTCCGCCGCCACAGCCTGTTCCCATAATCACCCCAAAAACAAGGTCCGCACCGCCCCCCTTTCCCATCAGAGCCTCTGCCATTGCAAAACAGTTGGCATCATTTTGAATTTCAATGTTCCGACCCAGTTTACTCTCAAGATCCTGCTTGAAGGGCTTTTGGTTCAAGCATACGGTATTGGAATTTTTAAGCAGTCCCGTCCGGTGCGAAATCGCGCCCGGCGTCCCCATTCCCAACGTATGATTCTTTCCATTGATCTCAGACACAAGCAAACGATAAAGCTTTTCAATCTGCTCAAGGATTGGCTCGTAGCCTTTTTCCTGTTCCGTGGGAATGCGCTCGCGGAAAACTTCCCGGTGTTCCTGATCCAGGACGATTCCTTCGATCTTTGTCCCGCCTAAATCAATACCAATCCGGTAATAATCCATAAATGATTTTACCCGCCGAGACCGCAAGACCAAAGATTCAGGCCCGTTTGCGAATCAAAGGCACGGTTCAGTTCTGAAGCACCTTCGAGGACAAAGAAAATAATCTCACCGGCAAAAACTTTCGTACCCGGAGTCAAGTGCCCGCCTACGGTTCCGCCCTTGTAGTCAGAACAGACAATGTGAAGATGGGGAAAGGGTTTCCCGTCTTTTAAGGAAATATTACCGATGCAGCTTAGGATCTCAAGCTTTTCATCCACGTGGGTTTGAATATATTTTTTCTCGATCTGATCGTAATAAAAATAAGCCAGTTGCGTTACAGCTCCCAAAGCATTCACCCACGCCTGACGGATATTGTTTTTAATGCAATATTCCTCAACGGATTGATATAAATCCTCGCCGAGTTCAATCCGGCCAACTAAAACTTTTCCGATTTTAAATTCCTGAACTTTCATAAATTATTTCGTCAACCGAAGGATCAAATTGTGATGTTGCGGAAATTTTGACAACAATTCATTCCGGTTCCCCAATTCAAAATCATGGAAATCAAAACCCGGGGCGACGGTACACCCGACCAGGGCAAATGACGCGGGATCATTGACGGCAACACCAAACCAGGATCCCATCGGGACGACCGCTTGAAAGACCTCGCCGCCGGAAGGGTCATTGCCCAAAACCGCCGTCGATAGTTTTCCAGTGGAATCAATCATGTCCAGGGTCAATGAAGATCCTGTGTAAAAATGCCAAACTTCGTCACACTTGATACGGTGTAAACACGACACCTGATGCCCCAGCAGCAAAAAATAAATGGCCGTGGACACGTTCCGGGACCCGTCAAAACGGCCGGGCAGATGGTGAGGATGGATAATTTCTTCGGAGCGGTAGGTTTCCCGGTAATACCCGCCTTCCGGATGAGACTTGAGATCTAGTGTTTTAATCCAATAAGCTGCTGATTTCATGGTATCTGATTGAAAAGCCAGCCAAAAATAAGCACCTGGGGAAGGCTGATCGCAATCATCCAGAGCGCTGTTTTCTTGCCCAGGTTTGCCCAAACAAGACTGATTTCCGTAAAATCCGTAATGACGCCCCCCATTAAAAAGGCAAAGGCATTGCCGAACGCGCCGGTTTGCTTGTAAATTTCAAACGCAAGCGGCGACGTTCCTTCCGAACAGACTTCAAGAACCGTGGCAAGGACAAGCGTCATGAAAAGGCCAAGCAGAGACGGCCCCAGAAACCGGTGAAAAATGGAGGCCGGAACAAAAGCGCCAGAAAGGCTTGCCAGCACCATCCCAAGTAAAATCCAGTGAAGCACCATTCTGGCAAGCCCTCGAGTGCCTTGCGCAACTCCTTTAATATCAAACCAAACATTTTGAAAATTAAACCGGTATTCCCGCATTCTTTTCGCCATATCCTTACGGATTGAAAAATCTTGCGCAACAGTCACCGTAAATTTATTTTCCTCAATCCACTGTTTTTCCTCAAGGAATTGCAAGGTCAGTCCTGTCGTCAGAGCAACCACTAGCGCGGCGAGGATAATCAAGAATGCTTTAACTCCAAAGAAACCAAGCAAGAGCATCGTCACGGGCAAACTGGCCCAGGGACTTGCGAGGAGGAAACTCACTACCGCCGGCCCGGAAGCGCCTTTTTTATGAAGCTCCATTGAAAGCGCGATCACCCCGTGGCTGCAGGCGGTTGCGAGAAACCCCAATCCGACCGCATAAAAGATTGTTTTTTTACTTTTGCGGGCCAGGTACTTGGAAAAATATTCGTTCGGAATGTAATGATCAATCAGCCCGCCGACCAAAAATCCCAGCACGACCGGAAACCAGATCATTCCGAGGTAGACGGTAAACGCCTGACGGAAGGCAAACAGAAAGGGAAATAAAGAAGAGGCGGCCAAGAGCAGGAGTGTCCCAAAACAAATTATGTGAAACGGGCTTTTATACCAGGCTTTGCTCACTGAACCGTGGGAATGCCCCTCAGAATGACAACACGAATGGATCTCCCCCTCACCCATGTCCGAGCTTTCCTCCTAAAAAGGCCGTGAGAAGGACCAGACCATACCCGATAAAAGTCAAACCAAGAAACAGCGGTTTGTTGAGGTTAGAGGTTTCTTTGACACGACGCCAGTAAAAGGCACGGCCCGTATAAAAAATAAAAACGGAAGCTGCCGCTAGAAAATGCAGGCGTACGGCCCCGGTAATATTTTCCCATCCTCCTGCCGCCATCCAACCTGTGACAAGTGCGGCGAGCATGGTCAAGTAACCAAATCGAAACGAAAAAAGAGCAAAACGGCGGTAAGCTTCGTCCTTTTTGACAAGCCAAAAGAGGATCAGCAAAAGTTCCATAAAATAAATCGCGATCGGAAAGTGAATCGCCACCAGGTGGCCGAGTTCACCGATTTCGTGAAAAAAAATTTCTGAATTTTCCATAAAGATTTCTCCTAAGAATGATGGCGTTGTCATTCCCGCGAAAGCGGGAATCCATGGATCCCCGCTAAAAGCACGCGGGGATGACAATTATGAAAGGTTTTCTTTTTGAGCTACTTTAGCCATATACTTGTGAGGATTTTTTAAAAATTTCTCTTCGCACATCGGGCAGCACAAACTATAACGCTTTCCCTCGTAAACCGCAAAATGTTTTCCCGACACTTTATCTCCGCTCACCGGGCAGAACTTATTCCCCACATCCACCGCGGCTGACTCTGAAGCCGGTTCCACAGCCGATACTGCTGAAATACCTGCAAAAAGCAAGTAAATCACCAACACACTCATCCTTTTTGTCTTCATGTCATGTTTCTCCTTTTTAACTTGCTACGGTTATCTTTCCTTTTTTAATTTCAAAATTCCATTTCCAGATCGCATACACCACGGGGTAAACAAGCAACTCGAGAATAAATGAAGAAAAAAGGCCTCCGACCATTGGTGCTGCGATCCGTTTCATCATATCAGCACCTGCGCCGTGAGACCACATAATCGGTAATAGCCCCATAAAAGCGGCCATCACGGTCATCATTTTGGGGCGAACGCGTTTGACAGCGCCATGAATGATAGCCTCTTCAAGATCTTCTTTGGTCCGCATCTTTCCTTTTTGAACCGCTTCGTGATACGACATATCAAGAAAAAGAAGCATGAAAACACCGGTCTCGGCATCAAGCCCCATGAGTGCAATCATCCCAACCCACACAGCAATGGAAATATTGTATCCCAAAATCCAGAGCAGCCAAACCGCTCCTACCAGCGAAAATGGGACGGCTAAAAGTACGATTCCGGTTTTTATAGCGGATCGGGTATTGAGGTAAAGCAGAAAAGCGATTAAGAAAAGCGTAAAAGGGAGCACAACTTTTAACCGCTCTTTCACGCGCTGCATGTTTTCATATTGCCCGCTCCAGACCAGGTGATAACCTGCCGGAAGGGTTACGCTTTTCTCAACGCGTTCCTTGGCCTCTTTAACAAAACCTCCGACATCGCGTCCTGTAATATCAATGTAAACATAACCTGCCAGCAATCCATTTTCGTTGCGGATCATGGCCGGACCTTCTACCTTTTGAATGTCGGCAAGAAGGGCAAGCGGGACTTTCATTCCATTGGGCATGGCAATAAGCATCCGTTTTAAGGCAGGAATATCCTCTCGAAAGTCCCGCATATAACGGACCTGGATAGGATAGCGCGCCCGGCCGTCGATCACCGTTGAAACGTTTTCTCCGCCGATAGCGGCCATGATCGTGGATTGAACATCATCGACGGTGAGACCGAAATGAGCTAGATGCTCTCGCTTTGGATTGATATCAAGGAAATAACCACCCGCAACACGTTCACTGTAGGCCGTGCGAACTCCAGAAATTCCGCTAAGTACTTTTTCCAGCGCCTCGCCTATTTGCTCAATCTGGCGCAAGTCAGGCCCCATGATTTTAATGCCCACGGGGGTGCGGATGCCTGTGGAGAGCATATCAATCCGGTTGCGGATCGGCATGGTCCAGACGTTTGGAATGCCGGGAAGCCGCAAAGCAGCGTCCATCTCGTGCACTAGTTCGTCATAAGACAGACGCCTGAGAGGAATGATTCGGTTAAGGAATTTCGGAACCGTAGCCGGAAGCCAGGACGGAAACTCGCGGGGTTTGGTGCGCCATTCTTTCTCAGGCTTAAGCAGTACCGTTGTTTCGACCATTGAAAGAGGCGCCGGGTCCGTTGAGGTTTCCGCACGGCCTGCTTTACCAAACACACGTTCCACTTCCGGGAAACTTTTAAGGATGCGTCCTTGAATTTGAAGCACGCGCTGGGCCTCGGTCGCGGACATGCCCGGAAAGGCCGTAGGCATATAAAGGATCGAACCTTCGTTCAGCGGAGGCATGAACTCGGATCCTAATCGGAAATAAACCGGAATCGTAGTTAACACAAGCAAAAGCGCGGCTAAAATCGTAGTTTTTGGATGACGCAAAACCCAGCGGGCCGCAGGCTCGTAAAAGCGAAAGAGTTGGCGGCTGATGGGGTGTTTTTCTTCCGGATAATACCGCCCTACTAAAGCAAAATTTGCAATCTTCGCTAACCAGCGAGGTTTGAAATGATAAGGGTCCATCCGGGTAAAAAGCATGCGCATGGCCGGATCAAGTGTGATCGCCAGGACAGCTGCAATGGCCATCGCGAGATTCTTACTGATCGCAAGCGGTTTGAACAAACGGCCTTCCTGATCAATCAAGGTAAAAATGGGAATAAAAGCGACGGCAATAACGAGAAGCGAAAAAAAGACGGAAGGGCCTACTTCTTTTAAGGCTTTCAACCGGACTTCATGGTAATCCCCGTGGCGCCCGCCTTCATCCCAAAGCTGCAATTTTTTATACGCATTTTCAACCTCGATAATGGCGCCATCCACGAGGACGCCGATCGAAATGGCAATGCCCGCAAGCGACATAATGTTAGAGGTCAGCCCCATGAAATACATTGGGATAAATGCGAGCAGCACCGAAACAGGAATGGTGACAATCGGAATAATCGCCGAAGGGATATGCCAAAGGAATATGAGAATCACAAGGCTGACAATGATCATTTCTTCCGTCAGCGTGTGTTTTAAGGTTGCGATTGAGCGATTGATCAGGCCCGACCGGTCATAGGTTTCAATGAGTTCCACGCCAACCGGAAGGCTCGGCTTCAATTCCGTTAACTTTGCTTTGACACGTTCAATGACACGAAGCGCGTTCTCTCCGTGACGCATGACAACAATCCCTCCCACCGTGTCCCCAAGCCCGTCAAGGTCGGTCACGCCCCTCCGGATTTCCGGCCCCCATTGAACCTTGGCCACGTGTTTAAGAAGCACGGGCATCATCCGCTTTTCATCATAATGAACGATGACATTTTCAAGATCTTTCCGGGACCGGATATACCCCCGTGCGCGAACCATATATTCAAATCCTGAAAATTCCAAAAGGCGCGCTCCGGTTTCGTTGTTGCTCTTGCGGACCGCTTCAATCACGTCCATCAGCGTAATATTGAAGGATTGCAAACGGTGCGGGTTAACTTGAACCTGATACTGTTTTTCAAATCCGCCGACACTGGCTACCTCCGCCACTCCCGGTACGGATTGAAGCGCGTAGCGCAGGTACCAGTCTTGCAGTGACCGGAGATCCCCCAGGTTTTGTTTACCGGAGTGATCCACTAACGCATACTGATAGACCCAGCCCACGCTTGTGGCATCCGGACCCAGTTCGGTTTTAACACCCTCGGGAAGCCGCGGCAAAATTTTGTTCAGGTATTCAAGGACGCGGCTGCGAGCCCAATAAAGGTCAGTTCCGTCTTCAAAAATGACATAGACATACGAATAACCGAAGTCGGAAAATCCGCGAACGGCTTTCACTTTGGGAGTGCCGAGCATTGCGGTCACAATCGGATAAGTCACCTGGTCTTCCAAGATGTCCGGGCTTCGGTCCCAACGTGAATACACGATGACCTGCGTGTCGGAAAGATCCGGAATGGCATCGAGCCGGATGTTGTAAGCGCACCAGACGGCAGCGGCAAGAGAGATGGCCGTTAGAATCAGAATTAAAAATTTGTTCCGGGACGAAAACTCGATAATTTTTTCGATCATTTTAATGCCGGTGCCCGCCGGCGGGCGCCGCCTCCGTCGAGTTTTTTTGAGAAAAACTTTGTGCGGCCGCCCGAAGCCGGGATTCGGAATCAATCAGGAAAGCCGCCGACGTAATGACGGTTTCCCCTTCATGAAGTCCGGCAACGATTTCATAATAGCCGTCAGCCCTTTGACCGGCCTGAACTTCCCGGGGTTCTATATGCCCTTCGGTTGGCTCCACAAAAACCATTTGGGAATGGCCGGAATCAATCAAGGCATCCTCAGGAATGGAAAGTTTTTCTCCAAGATCAATCACGATCCGGATATCCACAGCCATACCCCAGTCTAAAAGACCCAAATGCTCTGTTCCGATGCGGGCGCGAACCTTGCGGGGAAATTCATTCAAGAGCGCGTCCGTAACCTTCACCGTTCCTTTGAAAATGTGACCCGGTAAGGCAGGAGCGCTCATGAAAACTTCCTGGCCGGGTTTTACCAGTTCTGAATCAGGTTCGTAAAGATCCGTGTCGACCCAAACAAAACCCTCCGGAAGGATGAGCCCTTCGGGAGCGAAGAATTTATTGGGCACGCGGGTGTCATAACTGGCGTTTTTTATCTCGTCAAACTGTTGGCTGCTCATCCCGGCAATCCGGAGCTTGAGTTCGGCTAATTCCATCACTTTCATCGCCTGCTCCTTGATTCGCTCAACCGGGCTTGACCGTGTCTTGCGGTAAGCGGCATAGGCTTCCTGGTACTCCGCAAGAGCCGTGGCAGCGTCCGGATTATACGCAACGTGGCCCACGCTATGAACACTGTAGACAAGCGGACGTATTTGCGCTTTATCTTTGGTGATGCCGGTAAGCTGCTGGCGTTCCGGGCTAATTTCAACCGCAGCCCGGCCTTTTATCGCTTCTCCTTTTGCACTGCTTGCGTGGACTTTAGTGAGTTTCATGCCGCAAACAGGACAATTGTCAGGTTTACTGGAAACAATCCATGGATGCATAGAGCATTGGTAGTACTCGGCCTGCTGTTCGGTGCCGGCATTCTCAGCCGCATGTGCTGCAAGCGGAGCGAATACAAGCTGTAGAATTAATAGATTGGGTAATAATTTCATAAGAAACACCTCTTTTCGTTTTGAAAATCATGAACGGACGTGAGAGTCCGTTAATCGAAAGAAGTGTTTCTAAATGCGCAAGATGACTGAAAGCGGAGGCGGGCTTACAGGCGGTGATGCCTGTAAAACAAAAGAGTAATTTTCTTCTGTAACTAGAAATGCGGTTTCGAGTTGCGGTAAGGCCATCGCGGTTATGCCGCTGTCATGCCGCAAGTAAACGGCCGGCTTTTGATAAAGGGTCCCGCAGTCGCGCGTAATTTCTGAACTTCCGGGGCAGCAACCCTGGCAGCGTACTTTTTGAATATTCGCTCCCGTGTGATTAGGCGCCGCTTCACAGCATTGACAGAAAAAAAGCAGGGCCGGCACTGCCACGAGCAGTACCATTAAAAAACCAGTGATTTTACTTCGTCTTAACGTCATCATAAGCGTTACCTATTGATAAACTACCCGCCTTCCTTCATTGTGTCAAGGCAGTTGCTGCAAACGGGCGTTGAAAAAATGTTTCTCAAAGGATATCATCCCTCTCCCTATGCTTCCCTTATCAAAACGTCCTTGGAGTATTTTCTTAATCTGTTTTTTTACGTTAAGCATCCTTGACGTTCCCACGGAACTCTTTCATGGAGGACACTCAGGGGTAAAGCGGTGTTGCTGCAGCACAGCTCAAGCCTGCCACTGCGCACACGGAAAAAAGGTTTGCCCGCTTAAACCGGCTTTTAAACCTATCAATGAAAAAGACGGTTCTTTGGTGCTTAAGGCAATGGGCTGCGGTTTCCGGGATGATCATGAGGTTTCCCCGACCTACTCCAGGGATTTTTACTCTGAGATAGCGACCAGGTATTTTTACGCTCCTTCTTCAGGCTCCTTTTTAAAATTGACCAATGACAACATTTCTACTCTCTTTGACCACCGTTTAGACAAACCCCCAAAAGCCACACTCCTTCTTTCTTTTTAACTGAAGTTTAAAAAATGACGGGCCGCCACCTTTAGGGGACAGGCAGGGAAGTATTGCCTGTCCCCTAAAGGAAACGCGTTCGGTCTCTCTAAACTGAAGGAGTGTGTGCTATGCGCTTTTCTAGAATCAGTCTTTTTTTTACTTTCTTTTTATGTTTAACACTGAACAAGGTTTTTGCCCATTGCGGGTGCCAGATCCCCTTAGAAGGCAGGGCTCAAGAAAACAGCATTTCAAGCGCTCCGCTGCTCAACTCCCCAACCGCTTCGACCCTGGGAAAAAATCATGCCTCTGCGGGATTCACATTTACTTATTTGAACTTCAATGAGATTCCTCCCCAAAACGCGCACGAGCTGCACGAACAGGGCCGGGATATTCACGGGAAACGGCATGAAGAAACCTATAATATTTCTGCCGGCTACGGAATTCTGGATGATCTGGATGTGTATCTTGTGATTCCGATCGTGTCAAAAACATTTTCCCAAATCGATGACCACAGCTCAGACGAAGCCCAGCCTGAATCCCACGAGGAGAAGCCGGAGGACGATCATCACGACGAAAGTGATCATCACGAATCCAGTAACTCTGAGGAAACCCATAAGCACAGCTCTAATATTGGGCGCAGGCAGCGCGCAAGCGGATTCGGTGACATGCGGCTCCTTGCAAAATACCGTTTCTGGAAAAAGTATTTCGAAGCGGGATTGATCGCAGGCATCAAGTTCCCCACCGGAGCAACGGCCAATAAGAGCAAGGACGGCTCCAAGTACGAGACTGAACTGCAGCCTGGAACCGGCTCCTGGGACGGGGAATTCGGATTAACTATTTCCCGGAATTTCAAACAGCGCATTTCTGTGGGCAGCAGTTTTCAATATTTTTTGAAAGGCGAAGGGGCGCAAGACCTGAAGCTGGGTGATGTGTTTCGCTATAGCCTTGGCTCCTCAATCGCCTTAAGGAAACTCGGGAAATACCCAAACGCGAACCTTTCTCTGGAGCTTAATCACGAATGGACATTGCGCGATCATTCGCGGACAGAGCGGCGCGTTTTCGATAGCGGCGGGACGGCGATATTTATCACGCCGGGGATTAACGCAGCGGTGACAAAAAACATTTCCTTTTTCTGGGCTATGCCGCTTCCGATTTATCAAAACCTTGGGGGCGAACACGAAGAAATCCAGTTTGGCATGCTCGCAGGCATTAATTTTTATATCTGACACAAATCGCTTGAAGAATTGTACAAAGTTATGTACAATTCTGATGGAAGGAGGTGTTGGAATGGACGCGATTGGACCTATCTCAGAAGTGAGGGCGCATTTACCTGAAGTAGTCGATAAAGTTCGTAAAACACGAAAGCGTTTTATCGTTACCCGTCAAGGAAAAGCGGTAGTGATCATTATCTCGCCGGAAGAGCTCGAAACACTGGAAATTATGGCCGACGCTGACTTAATTAAATCCCTGATTCGGGCTGAAGCGGATATCAAGGCGGGACGGCTTTACACTCACAAGGAAGTTTTTGGTGCATAAGCTCCTTTACACGAATGAAGCAAAAAAAAATATTGGCAAATTAGACGGGCGTATGAAATTAAAAGTAAAGGGAGCGCTCGAAAATATTGCCAAAGATCCTTCCTTGGGGAAACCGCTTACCCGCGAACTGAGAGGACGCTGGTCGTACCGTGTGGGTGATTACCGGATTATCTACCGAATCTACGTTACAGAAGTGGTGGTACTCGTTTTAACAATAGGACATCGAAAAGATGTTTATTCCCGGATAGCCCGCAAGGATTGGTAGGAAATGAAAAACCATTCCCATATTGACAGACTTGGTATACTTTCGCCGTGAATTGGGTCAGAGCGCACACCGAAAAAAGAAGTTGGCTTTTAGCCTTTGCTGCTTTATTGCTGCTGCTTAGCCTTTGCCTTGTCTGTCTTCATCATCACAGTAGCTTCGACCAGACAAACGATTGCTTTGTCTGCCATTTTCTTCACGAAACAGTGTATGTACTTCTCTTCGCCGTCGCTGCTTTCATTTTAAGCCGATTCACGCCGCAAAAATTTTTTCCTCTCTCCCTTCAAACCTATATTTCCCAATTTCTCCTCACCCGGCTTCAAAACCGCGCACCGCCCTTTCCTGCCTGATTTTTTGCTTTTTTAAACTTTCAATCAGGAAAGAGGTGTCTTATGTTCAAGTTTTTCTCCTCGGTATTTATTTTTACCCTTTTAAGCTTCAGCGCAACCGAGGCTGAAGCCAGCGAAGCTTATTTGCAGTCCATTCAGCAGCAGATTACCAATCTTCAGAAAACGATTTCAGGCCTCCAGGAGACAATCCAGAACCAGTCCCAGCTGATTGACGCGCAAGGGGCAAAGATCACAATCCTTGAAACTAAAATCGAAAAAGGAGTTTCGATGGTTTCCCCTCCACCGGCGCCGAAAGGCTTGGGTCTTGTCAACTGGAATCCGGAAATTGGGGTTATTGGTGACGTGGTGACTCACCTTACGGAATCTACCGAAGATGAAGACGGCAATGACAGCCTTGTGGTCCGTGAGCTCGAGCTTGCTTTTGGGCAGTATATCGATCCTCACAGCCGTTTTGATGCGGCCATTACCTTAAATGACGCCCTGGAAGATCAAAATGTGGAAATCGAGCAGGCCTATCTCACGCGCTATGACTTGCCGCTTGGTTTCAAATTTCAGCTTGGAAAAATCCGCCCGAAAATTGGAAAGGCTAATCTCCTAGACCGACACGCCCTTGAAAATGTCACAGAGCCACTTGTGATTTCCAACTTTTTCGCGGAAGAAGGCTGGAAGGCCTCCGGCGTCCGGATACAGAATTTTATTCCAAATCCGTGGGATATCCCGCTCGAACTCACAGGCGAGGTACTGAATAACCGCGGGGCCGCAAGTTTTTCAGGCATCCGGCGCCGTCCTGTATTTAATGCCCACCTAAAAAGTTTCTTTGAACTTTCCGACACGAAAGACTTTGAGCTGGGGGCAACCACTCTCCTTGGAACCGACAACTTAAGTGGCGGAGCCAGAGGGAACGATCAGTATAATGTCAAAATCTACGGCTTTGACGCTACTTATACGCACCACCTTGACGGGATCCGGAAACTGAAACTGCAATCCGAGCTTTATTTCCAGGACCGGGATTTTCGAAATCCTGTTTCCCTTGATACCAACGGGGACGGCATTGAAGACGAATTCATTGGCAGTATTGAAAATCATCCCTGGGGATTCTACGCCCTGGCTGATTTCAAGTTTTCTCCCAGGCTCAGCACCGGCGTCCGCCTGGACTATATCAAACCGCTGGGCTTTGTGGATCTTTCAGACGGCGTAAGGATAGATGCGAGCCGTTTTGGGACTGATTATTCCTGGGAAGTCTCTCCTTACCTTACTTTTCATCAGCGCGAATTCTGCCTTTTCCGCCTGCAATATTCGCATACGGAAAATGCCCAGGGAATTTCAGATGATGCCATTTACCTGCAGGCCCGCTTTCAAATCGGTGTTGACCGCCACGGGCTTCAGTAACTTGATTTGACAAGGAGATCTCAAAATGCGTTTATTCAATAAAATCCTAATGCCGCTTTTTTTAGGTGCCTTGAGCTTGTTCGTGGCGCCGGATTTTGGTCTTGCCAAGAACGAAATCAAAATCGTGACCACCACTAAAACTTTCGCGGACCTCGTGAAGGTTGTTGGCGGCGATTTAGTCAAAGTGGATTACGTGGCTCCACCCAATCAGAATGTTCATTTTGTCGAACCGCGGCCAAGCGATATCCTGCGATTATCCAAAGCCGACCTTTTTGTCCACGGCGGGCTTGATCTTGAGCTTTGGCGGGCTCCCCTGGCCGAGGCCTCCGGGAAGTCACAATTTTTTGACGGCGGCCCAAGGCAGCTTGACCTTTCCGAAGGGCTTCTGCTTCTTGAAATTCCGGAAGGGCCTTTAAGCCGCGCCCAGGGCGATATCCACGTTTTCGGGAACCCTCATTACTGGACAAGCCCTGAAAACGCGAAAATCATAGTGAAAACGATTGCTGACAAATTGAGTGAATTATCTCCGGAGAATAAAAAACTATTTGAAGAAAATCTAAATCGTTATTTAGGCGAACTTGACAAAAAAATCCTGGAATGGAAAGAAAAGTTAACACCCTGGAAGGGAAAGCCCATTGTGGTTTATCACAATAGCTGGCCTTACCTTGCTGATTTTGCGGGACTTGAAATTGCCGGCTTTGTGGAGCCCAAGCCCGGCATTCCTCCGACCGCCAAGCATATCCAGCAGCTCTTAGGAATCATGAAAGAAAAAAAGATCAAAGTGATCATCAAAGAAACCTTTTTTGAAAACAAAACCCCGAAGAAGCTATCGGAACAGACCGGCGCTGTCGTTATTAATTTACCGATCAGTGTCGGAGAAACTAAAGAGGCGCGGGATTATATTTCCATGATCGATTCGATGGTCACCCAAATAACCCAGGCCTTTGAAAAGGAGATGTCTCATGACTGATTTTTTATTTATTATGTGGAAACCCCTGCTTGCCTGCCTGATCCTTACGGGCATTCACGCTTATCTCGGTATTCACGTCGTGGAAAGAGAGGTCATTTTTGTGGACCTGGCCCTGGCTCAAATCGCAGCGTTGGGAGCCACGATTGCTTTTTTATTCGGCTTTGAACTTCACGGGAGTGAAACTTACTGGTTTTCGCTTGCTGCCACGGTCCTGGGAGCGATTATCTTTTCCCTTACGCGGCGGCGCCAAGAAAAGGTCCCGCAGGAAGCCATTATCGGGATTGTCTATGCAATGGCCGCGGCAGCTGCAGTTCTAATCCTAAGCCGGTCTTCCGAAGGGGATGAACACATCCGCCAAATCCTGGTAGGAAATATCTTGCTTGTCAGTGTCCCGGAGATGGTCAAAATGACGATTCTTTACACCCTGGTCATGCTTTTCCATTGGTGGTTCCGCAAAACATTCATGCTGATTTCCACGCACCCGGAAGAGGCCTTTGAGCGCGGGATTTCTGTCAGAACGTGGGATCTTCTTTTTTATCTGACCTTTGGTCTGGTGGTGACAAGCTCGGTGCAAATCGCAGGCGTCTTGCTTGTTTTCTCATTTCTGATTGTTCCGGCCGTCGGGGCGATTCTTTTTTCTTCGGATCTTCGTGTGCGGCTGGTTCTGGGCTGGGGGTTAGGCGCTGCGGCCAGTTTTCTCGGTATTTTTCTCTCTTATTTTTTTGATCTCCCCACCGGAGCCACCATTGTCTGCACCTTCGGAGGATTATTACTTTTTTTGGCTTTAGTAAAATTCATTCATCCCAAAAATTCTGGCTTAATAAAGTAAAAGCATCCTATCCCGGCTACTGTTCATAAGGATGAAAGCCGATTCGCCGTTTCGGAGGATCAGGTGGCGTTATGAGTTGGCGGATGCTTTGGTATATTTTCTGTATGGCTTCATCATGCTTATCAATCTTTTGCTCTAATTCGGAAAGCTTTTGCGCCAGTTCCTTATGAGCCGCTATCCATTTTCTTAATCTAACAAATGTCTTGATAATAAAAATGCTTACCTTCACGGCTCTTTCGCTGTTTAAAATACTTGCAAGCATTGCAACTCCATGCTCTGTAAAAGCAAAAGGCAAAGAGGCTGAATGCTTCCACATTTTGAACCGGTGCCAATTTGTCACCAGTTGCTCTTTCTCCTTACGAGTTAGTTGAAACATAAACTCTTCTGGAAATCGTTCCCTGTTACGCCTCATTTGTCGATTTAAGTATTTCGTCTGAACTCCGTAAAGCTCGGCAAGGTCCTTATCAAGCATGACCCTTTGCCCTCGAAGAATAAAAATTTTATCCTCAATGGCTTGCTGCTGTAATAAATCATTTTTAGAAAGTTGCTTAATCTTTTGTTGCATAAAGGGCTGCCCTTTCTTAAACTTGATCATAGTGATATCAGATTATGAATTAACTATAATATAAAATTGAACATTTAGCAAATTAAATTTAGGCCCTATGCCCTTTGAATTAGACCCGTTTCAAAAAGACGCGATCGAATGGATAGAGAAAGAACATTCGGTGCTTGTGTCGGCTCCAACGGGTGCCGGCAAAACGCTTATTGCTGAAGCTGCGATTGAAAAGGCGTTTTCGCGCAATGAGCAGGTCATTTACACCTCCCCCATTAAAGCCCTAAGCAATCAAAAATACCGTGATTTCCGCGCCAAGTACGGTGAGGAAAAAGTCGGGATTTTAACCGGTGATGTTTCCATTAACCCCGACGCGCCTATTCTGATTATGACCACGGAAATTTACCGCAATTCCTTGTTCGAGGATCTTGGCCGGATCCAAAAGGTCGGGTGGGTGATTTTTGATGAGGTGCATTATCTGGACGATCCGGAGCGCGGCACGGTTTGGGAAGAATCGCTTCTTTTTACTCCTCCTGAAATCCGGATCCTGGCTTTAAGTGCTACCGTACCGAATGTCGATCAGCTTGCAGAATGGATCCGCTTTGTCCACGACCGCCCAATTGCCGTGATTCAGGAGTCCCACCGGCCGGTGCCCCTTCATTTTCTTTTTCAGTGCCAGGGAGAAATTCTAGACAATATGCAAGAGCTTCGCCGAAAGGGATATTTAAACCGGGAGGATTGGCGGGTAAGCCGGTTTGAAAGGCGGCGCGGCATGCGCCCGATCCGGGCCAAAGCCAACCGGCTGGATCAGTTGTTAAAGCATCTTATTGAAAAGGAAAAACTTCCTGCCGTTTACTTTGCCTTTGGCCGCAAGCGGACCGAGCTGCTTGCCCAGGAAGCGCTTCATTTTAATTTTCTCACATCAGAAGAGCAGCAGAAAATAACAAATCTCTACGAAACGCTTCTCACCCGTTATGATTTGCTCAACGAGAGAACCGCGGAAGACCTTCGCCCGCTTATCAAATATGGAATCGCCTACCACCACGCAGGGATGCTCCCCACTTTAAAGGAAGTGGTGGAACAGCTTTTTACAAGCCGGCTGATTAAAGTGATCTTCACAACTGAGACTTTTGCCCTTGGCATTAACATGCCGGCACGTAGTGTCATCTTTGATGAATTAAGCAAGTTTTACGGAGCCGGTGGTTTTCGTTTTCTCACCACCCGGGATTTCTACCAAATGGCGGGCCGTGCCGGACGGCGCGGAATGGACCGCGAAGGCTTCGTGTATGCACGCCTTCATCCCAATGATATTCCCTATACGGAGGTAGGACGGATTATTTTTGGCAAGCCTGAGCCCGTACGCAGCCAATTAAATACCGCTTATGCTACGCTCCTTAATCTTTATAAGGAACTTGGCCGGAAACTTCTTGATCTTTATCCCCGTTCTTTTCATTATTTTCAGTCCTCGAAAAAAGGGCGTAAGGAAGGTTATCAGGCGATTGAGAATAAATTGAGTCTTCTTGAAGAAATGGGCTACTTTACCCTCTCCCCTGAGGGGAGAGGGCAGTCCGCCGCAGAGCACGACGGATCCGCCGCGAAGTTTGGCGGAGGTGAGGGGTTAACACCCAAAGGAGAATTTGCCGCTTCGCTTTTTGGCTATGAACTCATCTTATCTGAAATGCAGGAAGAAGGCGTGCTGGATCAACTCAATCCCGCGAAACTCAGCATCCTTTTATCCGCGCTTGTGTTTGAACCCCGCAAGGGTGATTTTATTCCGCGCTTAACGGCTGAAACTGAGAAACTCGCAAGCGGAACCGAACATTATTTAAGGCGGATTCATAAACGGGAATTTAAATACCGGATTTCTCCGTACACAAAACCTTTGCATTTTCACCTTGCTCCCGCGATTCAGGCCTGGATGGAAGGCGCTGAATTCGACAAACTTTTTCGTCTCACAAGCGTCGACGAAGGAGAACTCGTCCGCTATTTCCGGATGGTAATTCAACTTTTACGCGAACTTTTACACGCCCCGAACGCCTCCGAACGCCTCGTAAAAACCGCCCAACACGCCCGCACCCTCATCAACCGCGACCTCATCGACGCCGAAAAGCAATTACGAAGATAACCTCCATGCCCATCTGCCCAAGGATCGTCAAGGGGACTAATGATCCTAGAGCTGTTTACTTTAAGCAAATAATTTTCTTATAATTTCTTATTATGATACAATTCAAACAGACAGGAGGTTAAATAATGATTAAATATAAATTTATACAAAGCTCCAGGGAAATCTTGGGCGGAACCCCCGTTTTCGTGGGGACACGAGTCCCGGTCCAAACGCTCATTGATTATTTAGAAGAAGGCAAAACAGTAGACGAGTTTCTTTTAGATTTTCCCACAGTCAATCGAGAATCCGCAACGGGCGTCTTGGAACAATTCAAAAAATCTTTTCTTAAAGAGTGTTATGAAAGTGCTGCTTGACGAATGCTTGCCTGCACGATTTAAGCAAGACCTTTCGGCGTATGACGTTGCGACTGTACCCGATATGGGATGGGCAGGAAAAGTCAATGGCGAGTTGCTTCGTCTTGCAAAAGATAAATTTGACGTTTTTGTGACAGTTGATCAAAATCTTCAATACCAGCAGAATTTAAATCAATCAAATCTTGCAATCGTCCTTCTAAGGGTTCCAAATAACCGGTATCAAACCTTGCGCAATTTAGTGCCACGGCTCATTCGCCTTCTCTCCTCCAATCTTCCCAAGGGTCAACTTACACTGCTAAAGCATTAATTGAATCTGCAAAATGGCTAGTACTCTGGAACGTTAATTATTAACAGTTTAAGCCGATGATCTCTCTTAAAGAGGAGGGATGACCGGATGAAAAAACAATACGTAATCAAACTCAAAAACGCAGAACGTGGAAAAATAAACGAATTAACACGTAAAGGTACAGAGAAGGCACGAAAACTTAAGCGGTGCCAAATCTTGTTGCTCAGCGATGAAGGAAAAGTGGATGCTGAAATAGCAAAGGTCTTAAAAGTCAGCGTAGGGACCGTAGCGAACATACGCAGACGGTACGTGAACGACGGATTAGAATCAGCGCTGAATGAGAAACGCCGGCCTGGAGCGCCTAAGAAATTCCAGGGGCGACAAAAGGCTAAGATTACGGCCCTTGCTTGTACCAAACCACCCGAGGGCCATAGCCAATGGAGCCTTCGGCTCTTAGCCGATAAGGCGGTCGAATTGGAGTTTGTTAATAACATTTCGCACACGGAAGTTTACCGGATATTAAAAAAAACGAAGTTAAACCGCATTTAAAGAAGCGATGGTGTATTGGAGAAATCAATGCCGACTTTCTTTGGCGTATGGAAAAGGTCTTAGACATTTATGAACGTCCTTACGATCCTCAAAGGCCCGTCATTTGTTTCGATGAACGGCCTTGTCAATTGCTTGGCGATGTCATGATGCCGATGCCCTTGAAGCCCGGACAACCTCAGCGTCAAGATTATCATTATGAACGCAATGGTACCTGTGTGGTCTTGATGGCCTTGGAGCCTCGAAAGGGACAACGATTTGCCGAAGTCAGAGAACAGCGAACCAAAAAGGATTATGCTCAATTCATGAAAAAGCTTGCTGAGCAATATCCCGAGGCTGAGAAAATCATTTTGGTTCAAGATAATTTGAATACCCATACCCCCGGCTCCTTTTATGAAGCTTTTCCGGCTCAAGAGGCCTTTGCTTTAAGTCAACGTTTTGAAATGATCTACACGCCGAAAAAAGCGAGTTGGTTAAACATGGCGGAAATCGAATTCTCAGCTTTAAGCAAACAATGCCTGGACCGACGCATCCCACAAATTAATCTTCTCGCTAAAGAAGTCAATGTGTGGAGCCATCGTCGCAATCAGCAACAGGCCACAGTGAACTGGCAATTCACAAAGAACCGTGCCCGAGAGAAATTCCATAGATTTTATGACACTATCAACAATTAACGTTCCAGAGTACTAGTACCGCGTCAATTTAATTTTTATGGGTTCGCGGTACTGTGCAGATTGAAATTGCAACCCCCAATTTCAATCGTGACTGCGCACTAGTGCCCTTAAAAGCTATTTTCACGCCCCGCACACCTCAGACCGCCTCCGTAAAAACCGCCCAGCACGCACGCACCTTAATCAACCGCGACCTCATCGACGCCGAAAAACAGCTCCGCGCTTAAGGTGTCCGACACCATGTCTAGCACCCCTGATTTCTAGCTAATTTCTAATTATTTCACACTTTTTTATCAAGCTCCAACTCACTCATTCTAAAAGAGATACGCTAGCGATAGCCTTTTATAACTCTTTTAGCTAATTTGAAATAGTCAACTTCATATGCTAGCCTTCTATTAGATTTTAAGGGCAGCGAAAGGAAAAACAATGCTACTTGAAAATAATTGCGAAAACAAAAAAATTAGAATAAAAAGTTGCAGCACTTCCTTTTTTACAAGCATTATTATTATGATAACATTTTTTATGTTTTTTCCTCTCACCTTAAAGGATGCCTATGCCACACACATACCCATATCTGCGAGCAGTGTCGATGGGTTTCAGTGCACAGGTACTGCAGCAGAGTGTAAGGGCACTATCAGCTGGGGTGGAGACGTTCCTGCGGAATTCCAGCAAGATCCCGAGGATGAATTCGATGACACTCATGGCTGGTGGAAGATTATAGGAATTTTCGTTCAAAAGATAGTAGCTGGTGTTCTCGTAGGCTCTCCCACAAAAGCACTCGAAGAAGATCAGCACGCTTTTGACGTTAAGGAGCTTGACGATCCGGATACCATCGCGATTGAGGGTCCGGATCCCCCGGATACCATAGCGAATGCCGTAGGTCCTGATTTTCTTGGTACATGTGATCCAGGTAATCCAAAAGCAGCCATTGGTGGACCATGCAGCTTTCCCTATGATTTTGAACCCGGTGAATTCTATGATTTTTTTGCTACAAGCGTGCATCCGGAGACTGGTGATTTCCAGAGCACCGTCCATTTAGTGAAATCTCTAAATCTTGCGATCGGAAGCAATCCTGCTGGAACTAATTATTATGCTTGGGCTACTGAAGATGCTCTTGAAACAATAACTTTCGTAGGTGACGATGGTGGTAGTGAAAATCGGATTGATCCTACTAGCATAACTCCCGACGGTAATGATTTTGTTTTCAACGTAGCGTTTACAACTATACCGGAAATCCCCAAAGGAATGGGATGGCTATTGTTCATAGCTGTAGGGTTGATTGTTCTCGGTATCCGAAAGAATTTTTCAGAAACTACTACCTCTTCTTGATAATTCTTCCATTCAAATAGCAGCAAATTTGCCCGCAAAATGGGGTCAGAATGCAATTTGGGGTCAATGCAATTTGAATTTGGGGTCAAATCTTGACATTTGACTTTGACATCTCTGCTTCAATTTGACCTAACGTCAGGGCCAGTCGCTTATTCCTGCACTTCTCCTTTTCAACACGATGGCATATCCTGAGAAATCGCTGAGTGTAAATTGGGGATATCTATTTTATTTTTTGTTTAAAAATATAAATATTGGGACCCGGCCTTTCGGCGAATTGAGCCCCGGCCACAGGCACGTAAAACCCGTGCTGCCAGTCAAAAATCATCCCGGGATGATCCCCCACCCCCCGGAATTCCCTCACCAAAAAAAAATGTTTCTTTAAATCATCAAGCATCCGCGGCGTGATGCTTCGCACTGGCAAAGGCGAGTAATCCGCGATAATAAAATCGTATTTCCCCGCTGCAAGATTGTTTCTCTTTTGCCAGTACATGTCCGGAATCACTCTCTCGGGACGGTAAGCGTCCACGAAAGGTTTTGTTTTAAAAAATTTCAGCGGCCACTCAACACGCAGGGGAATATCTAAATCCCAGATCTGCGCCTCTTGTAAAGGAATCGCCGGATCCCCGGAAATCAGACTCAGCAAAAGAAGCGAGGCATTGGCCGGAATATTTTCGCGGATCCAACGGCCGGCTTCAAGTCTGGAATCCAACTTTGTCAATTGCTGGTCAAGCCAGTAGATGCGGTAAAGGGAAGGGGTCGCGATAAAAAGGCTGAGAATAATCATGAATATCCCCCTCACCCTGCCCTCTCCCCTCAGGGGAGAGGGGTGGGGTGAGGGGTGGGGTGAGGGGTGAATAAAACGACAAAATTGAACCACAAACACTCCGGCAAAAATGGCGCAGAAGGGAATCACCGGAATCATGTAACGCATGAACACGAGGTCGCGCCTGCTGATGATAAAATAATAGGGCAGGACAAATCCCAGCAAAAGAAGACCCGCCTTCCAATTCTTTTTCAAAGCCACGCCGATTCCGGCAAGCGAAGCCAGAAAAAGCGGCCAGCCCAGGCCATACCACAAACTAAATTTAAAGTGATAAACAGGACCGTTCAGATGAGAAATCACGGGCAGACTATACTTTCGCGCGTGAATTCGAGAAAGGGCCCGAAGACTTTCAATACATTCATGAGGAGAAAGAAGCAGGGAGGGCGTTCCTAGAATCACCGCAAGAGGAACAATGGAAAGTGACGCAAAAAGCTTGACGTTAAGAATAGCCCTTTCCGGATCGTTTTCCTTGCGCAAGCGTAAGGCGTCCGCCAAAAGTATCGGAAAGATGACTGGAAACGCATTCCACTTGGTAGAAATGGCAAGCCCTGAAAAAAGACCCGCCAGAAGATAATCAGGCCACGCTCCGTGCTGGAGGATACGGATGATAAAAAGATAGGCCGTGCAAACCATAAAAGTCATGGGAACATCCGCCGTGGCAAAGTGAGAATCGCGAACATGCAGATAAGCAAAAGCCAGAAAAAAAGCGCTTAAAAGGCCGGTGGTTCCGTCAAACAATTTCTTAGCCATTTGGTAAACCAGAATAAGTGTCGTACTGCCAAGCAATGCCACCCATCCCCTGCCAAGAAGAACTAAATCGGAAGGATTCATGACAATATTTTGTTTAAGGGCTTCAACAGATCCGCGGGCTTCCAATAAAAACTTACCTGCAAGATAAATCGCATCCAATAGCGCCAGGGAATAAGGCAATAGTGTCGGATAGGTAAAAAAATGGGGGTTCAAATCACCGCTAAAAAAGCCGAGGGCCGCTTTCCAGATCAATTCTTCATCCAAACGGCAATAGGGCACCACCCCATAATCGCCGGCGCCAAAAGATAAACAAAAGGCAAGACCCCAGAACCTGACCGCAGCGCCCAAGACAACAATGGCAATCAGGATCCAGTTTTTTGATATTCTCATTTGGAAAAACCTCAACCTATTCCACGCTTTTTTAAAATAGAGATATCCGGCCCCGAGCGTTCGGTATATTGGGCTCCTGCCACGGGGACATAAAAACCGTCCTGCCGATCGAAGATCATTCGGCGATCCTCCCCAACACCACGGAAGACCTTCACTAAATCAAAACGATCCATTAGGTCTTGAAGAACTTCTTTTGTCGCGCTTCTTGCCAGAAGCGGCGAATGATCGACAATAAGATATTCATATTGCGCTTTATCCAGGAAATCTTTGTTTCGTGAATAGGTTTCGGGAAGAATCCGAAAATAGTGATAAGGGGTTTCTGACAATTTAGTATTGAGGAATCTAGGCGGCCATTCAAAGCGCCGAGCCCAGTAAGAGTCACCGATCGTTGATCTTGGGATATCGATCGCCGGGTCGCCCATAATTAAGCTCATCAAAATTAACTTTTTATTCTTCGGAATATTTTGATGAATCCAGTCGCCGGCAACGATTCGTGAATCCGGTTTGGCGAGTGCCCGATCCAGCCAAAAAACGCGGTAAAGAGCGGGGAATACGATCAAAATACTTAGGATAAGCAACAAAAGCCCCCTCACCTTAATCCTCTCCCCCTTTAGGGGGAGAGGAAATGGTAAGGAGGCAACAAAAACACCGGCAAAGATGCAGCAAAAAGGTATAAGCGGCACCATATAGCGCATAAAAACCAAATACTGTTTTCCAATCAGAAAATAATAGGGCAAAGCAAAACTAAGCAAAAGGAAGCCGGCTTTCCAGTTTCTTTTCAGAGCACCCCCTACCCCAAGAAGGGATGCTAAAAAAAGCGGCCAGCCAAGACCGTACCACAAAGTAAATTTGAAATGATAAATCCAGCCGATCCCCAATCGAATACCGCGCCAATCGGTCTGGGAGTGTGTTTGACTTAGCCTTTGCATGTCCTGCAAGAATTCATGCGGGGATAAGACGGCAAACGGCGTCCCTAAAATAGCGGCGAAAGGGATCAAAAAAAGGGCAAAGAGTAGTTTGGGACTTAATACCGATCCCCTCACCCTAACCCTCTCCCCCGTGTAAATAATGGGGACGGTTCTATTTTCCCGCCCTTTGTTAAAAATAGAACCGTCCCCTATTTCTTTTAGGAAATGGGCAACAAGAATTGGGATAAAAAGCAAAAAAGCGGGCCATTTCGTGGAAGTGGCCAGTCCAGAGAATAGGCCGGCCAGCAAATAATCCTTCCATCTCCCCTTTTGGAAAATATCGATAATAAAAAGATAGGCGAGACAGACCATGAAAGCCATTGGAACATCGGTTGTGGCAAAATGAGAATCACGGACGTGGAGATAGGCAAAGGCCAAGAAAAAGGCGCTTAAAATTCCTGTAGTGTTAAACCCCCTCACCCTGCCCTCTCCCCTCGGGGGAGAGTCCGCCACAAAGCGCAGCGTCCGCCATAAAGCACGGACGGATCCGCCGACGATTTTTTGGTGGAGATCCGCCGTGCTGTTTGGTGGAGGTTGGGGTGAGGGGAAAATTTGCGCAATTCGATAAACTAAAAAGATAGTCAAGGTTCCAAGTAACGCGACAAACCCGCGGCTAAGAAGGATTAAATCGGAAGGATTCACGGCAATGCTTTGCTTAAGCAATTCCAAAGAACCGTTTGCCGCAAAAAGTAATTTACCGGCAAGATAAATCGCATCCAGCACGAACACGGCATAGGGCAAAAGGCTGGGATAATTAAAAAAATGAGGGTTTAAATCACCGCTAAAAAACCGAAGCGCAACGGCCCAGGTTAATTCTTCATCCACCCGACAAAGGGGAAGAAAAACCCAGCCTTCGCGGCCCAAAAGCAAACAAAAATCAAGGCCCCAGAAGCGGACAAAAGCCCCCAAAAACAGGATGGCTAAGAGGATTGCTTTCTCGTGTTTTAGCATATCCGAGGATTACAAGGCAGGAACGCCTTTAGGCATGAGCGCTTGCCGGATGCAGTCTTTTCGCGAGTGAACTTGTGAGCCGCTTCAGGGCTGCGGAGCTATCCTTGGGGTCAAGCTGAATATCAAGAATGCTGAATCCCTGCTTATAGTCGCGGCTTGCCTTCAAGGCTAAATCCAATTGATCTTCAGTCTGGACTTCAAATCCGCGCCCCGCCCCCAAAATCTCAGGAATACGGCTGTATTTCCAGTTTCCGATATCATTAAATGACCCGTCTTCCATTGGCCGTTCAGTCCCGTAACCGCCATTATTTAAGACCACCACAATCGGATTTAATTTAAACCGGGCAATGGTTGAAAGCTCCATCCCGGTCATCTGAAAAGCGCCATCCCCTACAATCACCAAGGGCCGAAGGCTCGGATCCGCGCACTGAACGCCGAGGCTTGCCGGAACCGCAAACCCCATGGAGGTGTAATAAGCCGGTGAAAGAAATTCGGTTTTGCCGTGAATCACAAGATCGGCTCCGGCAAAAAGGGCATCGCCGGGGTCGGCAATGACCACCGTATCATCTTCCAGAAAAGAATTCAGACGCTGAAAAAGCCGCTCAATGGTAATTTTTTTCCCCTTCTTCACATCAAAAGCAGGAGGAAGCTCCGGATGCGGAATTTTATCTAATTTCCTGGGAGGGATATTCGCCTGAATCAACCCTTGCACAAAATCTTGCAAGTAAATTTCTTCATAGGTATGGAAACAGATAGATGTTTTTTCACTTGTCACACTAATGGATTTTGCAGGATCAAGCTGGGCCGTAAAAATGCCAAGGTCCACATCGCTCATAGGGGCTCCCAAAAGAATCAGGCAATCGCTTGATTCCACATACTCCCGGACATCCTCATGCCCCATCGCACCTTCATAAACGCCTAAATACCGGGGGTGAATTTCTGCAATCACAGATTTACTTAAAAGGGTCGCCGCAGCCGGAATCTGTGTTTTTTCAATCAACTGAAGTAGCGCGTCCTGCAGGCCAAAGCGGTGGAGCTCAACCCCTGCAATAATCACCGGCTGGCGGGCGCCTCGAATCATTTCACTGGCTTCGCGCAAAGCCTCACGCAAAGTATCGGGGTTACTTCCTTCCACTGTTTTTTGCGGAGAGTGATTATCGATACCGGGGTACGCCACCATATCCCGCGGCAGCTCGATATAAACAGGCCGTTTATAATAAAGCGCCGCATTTAAAACCCGGTCAATTTCGTGAAAAGCGGTTTCAGGATTGTTCAAAACCGTGGAGGCCACGGTTAACTGCTCAAAGACCTTAAGCTGGGTATCAAAGTCCCGCACCTTATGATGCAAAAGCGGATTCCGGGCCCGCTCTTTGGTTCCGGGAGCCCCGCTAATAACCACCACAGGGGATTTTTCCGCATAAGCTTCCGCCGTCGTATTGGCAACCTTTAATCCGCCAACACAGTAAGTCACGCAAACCACGCCCAGGCCCTTGACTCGCGCATAGGCGTCGGCCGCAAAACCCGCACCCTGCTCGTCTATCGTGTTAATCACTTTAAGGGAGCTTTGTGACAGCTGTTTGTAGAAACCAAGGATATAGTCGCCGGGGATTCCAAACACGTGGCGTGCGCCCCGGGCATATAATTCGCGGATGAGATATTCACCGATACTTAATGAAGGTTCGCGCATTCTCACGCCCCAATCGGGTTAACCATCTCTCTATTATTCAAGATAACCGGCGTCTTGGAAGATTGCCAGTCCTTTTTCATTTTTTTATAGTCTAAAAGAAATCCCTGGCCATCTTTTTCGATTACAATATTTTCAAGCAGGATAGCGAGCTTCGCCTCCGCCACGGCTTTTCCCACGGCAAGCTCGTGGGAGTTTTTTTCGAGAGTTTGATAGTTTGCTTTAAGCGCGGCCAACTCCTTTTCAAAGATCTCCGCCTTAAGCAAAGCAATCCTTTCATTCATTTCGCGCTCAAAAGTCTCCCGGCTTTCATGAGCCTGACCCGTAAGCTTTGCCCCCATCCACCCCGTCGTTGCTCCCCCAAGGAGTCCTCCGGCCAAACACAAGACCGCCACATAAATACCCCGTCTGACCGAAATCTGCCATTGGGTGAGCGCATTTTCATTAGCCGCCTGAGTTTCTTCCAGATTTTTCTTCAAGGAGGTGGCTTCATTTTTCAGAGTCGAGAGTTCGCGCTCGAAATTAAGCGCCTTTGTATCCGCTAATTTCAGCTTTGATTCAAGAGAAAAGACCTTGCCGCGATTTCTTCTCCTTTCAAATGATTGGGCAAAAAACCACATTCCCCCTGCGATAACAACCATAAGGACAAAAAGATAGTTTGATGACATAGAACGCCTCCTTGTTTTTCATCTATTTATCGGCTTCTTAAGGATTCTTATTCAGGCGGGTTTTTAAAGATATCGTTAAAATTCATGGGGAGGTCAGGAGCGGCGCACTTTAGCACCGCATTACTTTTGATTTTACCGGCGCCTTTTGCGCCAGTACTCATCGTATCGGACTTGATGTCCGACTACGATGATGTGTGGGTTCGCGGTACTGTGCCGATTGAAATTGGAACACCCAATTTCAATCGTAAAGACGCACTAGAGAAGAGAAACTTTTGTTTCCGCGTCCGTCATATGAAGGAGGGTCCCATCCGCCTTTTTAACGATAGCCAGAGCGTGCTCTTTTCTTCCAAAATGCCGGGCTTTGCCAGGCCGCAGTTCAACCCATTGTGTACCGCGCGGCAAATCGAGTGTCTGGTCCTTATCCAAGATTAAAATGTACTGCAGGTTATTGGCAAGAATCGCACTCACAACAAGTGTTTTATGGTCATGATTCGTAATGATCGCAGAAACGGGCGGAACGAACCGTGCAAGCGCTTTTTCCTGTTCCTGTTTCCTTATTGCGGAAAGCCTTTCACCGGAAGTTCCGTCTGCGGCCGGCCTTTCCGGCAGAATTGTTTCTTTTTCTTGCGAATCTTCAGGCATGCTTTCGGGCGGGGTGGAAAACGGCGTTGGCGGCAGTTCAAGTTCATCGGCTACATCCGAATCAGGATGGGTCAGAGTCATTGTCGTAATATCAGGCAATGACGATACGGTTCCCTTTCCTTCAGTATAAAGATACTGAAACTCAGCCACCTCAGGCCCGAGCTGCATCTTGCTTTGAGGCGGCACCTTTACAATCTCATTAGTTCCATCTGTTTTTCTAAGTTGAAAATAA
>Ga0247727_10003990_pt1 | contig 31923 bp, 32 predicted proteins | sample WisWelCaveWW1625_FD_202498 | JGI IMG/M metagenome (GOLD analysis project Ga0247727, IMG submission 202498) | Biofilm microbial communities from Wishing Well Cave, Virginia, United States - WW16-25 | ecosystem: Environmental > Aquatic > Deep subsurface > Groundwater > Cave microbial mat | place... | reverse complement strand
TTATCCAACACCCGATCCGGATAGACGATGATCCGCACCTCGCGACCCGCCCGGATCGCGTACGCCTTGTCGACCTCCTTGAACGAGTCGGCGATCTGCTCCAGCTTCTCTAGCCGCTTGATGTAGTTCTCCAGCGTCTCACGGCGCGCCCCCGGACGCACGCCGCTGATCGCGTCGCATGCCTGCGCCAGCACCGCGTAGATCGTCTGCTCGCCGCTCTCCGCATGATGCCCTTCGACGCCGCGCGCCACCTCCTCCGGCTCGCCGAACTTGCGCACGACCTGCCCGCCGATCAACGCGTGCGGCCCCTCCACCTCACTGCTGCTCGCCTTGCCGATATCATGCAGCAGACCGATTCGCCGCGCCAACGCCTGATCCAACCCTAGCTCGGCCGCCGCCACCCCCATGAGCCACGCCGTCTCCTTGAGGTGATCGAGGACATTCTGACCGTGACTGAGGCGGTAGTGGAGCCGTCCCAACATCTTCACCAGCTCCGGATGCACGTTGTTCACATCCACATCGATCACCGCCCGCTCCCCTTCCTCCTTGATGATCCGCTCGACATCCTCGCGAGCCCGTGTCACCTCTTCCTCGATGCGGCTCGGATGAATCCGTCCATCGGTGATCAACCGCTCCATCGCGATCCGCGCCACCTCGCGCCGCACCGTATCGAACGCTGAGAGCACGACCGCTTCGGGCGTCTCGTCGATCACCACATCAACGCCAGTCGCCGTCTCAAATGCCCGGATGTTCCGCCCTTCCTTACCGATGATCCGCCCTTTCATTTCATCGCTCGGGAGCGTCACCACACTGACGGTCGACGTCACCGTATGCTCCGCCGCGCACCGCTGCATCGCCAAACTCAGGATCTTACGCGCCCGGGCGTCGGCTTCCTGCTTCAGCTCCTCCTCGAGCCGGTGCAGCGCCGCCGAGGCCTCATGCCGCGCCTCATGCTCCATCCGCGACACGAGCGTCCGCTTCGCGTCCTCGACCGTCATGCACGACACGCGCTCCAGCATCCGCCGTTCCTCCGACAGCATCCGATCGAGCTCCTGCTTGCGCGTCTCCAGTTCCGTCTCCCGACCTCCCAAGAGCGCCTCGCGCTGCAGAATCTGTTTCTCCTTCTTGTCGAGCACGTCGACTTTGCGATCCAATCCGCTCTCGCGCTGCGAGAAACGCTGCTCCAGCTCCGCCAGCTCCTGCCGTCGCGTCTGCGTCGACGCCTCAAACTCATTCCGAATCCGGAACTCGAGCGCCTTGGCCGCCAGCTCCGCCTCCTGCGCGATCCGCTGCGCCTGCCCCTTCGCTTCCTCGATCAAGCGCGTCGCCTGCACCTCGGCATCCTTGCGCCGCAGCGCCGCCAACCGCTTCCGCACCACATACCCGGCGCCGAATGCTACCGGCACCGCCACCGCCCACAGCAATATCTGTGACTGGAACGCGATCATGGTCAGTCACCCCCGTGACAATTCATGTCAGTACTTGTGGACACTGCCACCCTTCGGCTCCGTTTCGCTCAGGACGACCCCGAAAGAAACCCCATCCGCCACCGATCTCCGGCAGACAGTCTGAATCGAAGAGTTGTACACCAGCGCAAGCAGTAGTACGGGCAGAAGACTCGATTAACCGGCGAGCACGCGATCCAGCGGCACATCCCATGAGGCAGCCGGCAAACGATCCACCAGCTGGCAGGCAAACCCGATCCCCACGCGCGGCACCGCCTCCGGCAACCGCTTCAGGAACCGATCGTAATATCCCTGGCCATGCCCCAAGCGATACCCTCGACGATCGAAGGCAACGCCCGGCACCACCACGAGATCGATCTCGGCCACGGGAACCGCAACGTGAGGTTTCACAGGTTCGGGAATTCCGTACGGTCCGGCCTGCACCGCACCGTCGTCTAACAACACAGTTGGGATGATCCGTCGAGTCTTCGTCACGCTCACCGGCACCACAATGCGCTTGCGCAGACGCCGCGCCCGCCGGATGATCGCCGACGTATCGAGCTCATACGGCAACGGCAGATACACCATCACCGTCTTCGCCCGGCGAAACGCCTGCAACGCACACAACCGCCGTGCTACCACTTGACTGGCTTGCCGTCGTGCGCCCGCGCGCCGAGCCCTCGCCCGCAGCATCGCCTTCATCCGTTGACGCCACACCGCTCTGCCGACAGGCCGCATCGAACGCGCAACTCTCCCCACGACAAATACGATGATAGACTCCCGCTTCGACGAGGGCAAGGAATTTTCTTGATGCGCGAGATACCGCCACAACTACCGGGCAGGGCGCAAGAGCGACGTTCGACTTTTGACCTTCGACTGCCGAACGACACCCAGCGCTGCCAAGAAATCTTCACGGATCAACGGTCAGATGTCGAAGGTCGCCTTTTCGATCACCGATGTGAGAACCAAACGTAAAATAAGACGTGGCAGCACGCCAAGATAACGGACAGACGTACGTCGCGCGCCATATATCACACGTCTGCCAGCTATTTCGGCATACTACCCACGTCCTACGTCTGACTCTCCCGTCCTGCAGTCATGCGTCCGCTCTTCTGCCAATTGCGGACATGCTGGGCGAGGAATTGCGCGACGTACGGCAGGTCAAACGGCCACGCATACTCGATCGTGACATCCGGATGCTTCCGGCGGATCGTCTCCAGCTCACGCGGGATATCGCGCTCGGAGTGCACGCCGCCCGGCGTCATCATCACGGAGATCACGTAGAGATGTCGGGCGCCGCGCGCGATGAGCGACTCGACAGCATCGGTCGTGCTGGGACGACAAAACTCGTTGTAGCCGATGGCGAAGAGCTCCGTCCCCAACATCGGTCGCACCTGCTCCGCCAATCGCTCGAAGCCGACGCGGTACGGATCATTCTCCGCCGTCCGCGGCCAGTCCCGGATCGTCGCGTCGAGCTCCGCAACCCGCCGCTCCACCGCTGACGGATCCGCCGACGGCCCGTGGCCGTGACCTCCGTGCGCGCCATGTCCGTTGGCCCGCCACTCCAACATCATCAGCTCGCCGATCAGCTGCGGCGGACAATCACTCGCCGGCTGCCCGTGGCCGACAAGAACGACGCCAACCGTCTCACGGCTACCTTCCAGACTACCGCTTTGCTTGTTCATTGGTTCCCCCGCCCATCCCTACCGCTCCACCGCAACCCGACCAACGGGGTCAGACCCTGAAGCCATCCAAGCGTGTCAGCCTAATGGGTCAGACCCCGCGCTGCAACGAAGCAGTTTTCGCACCAGTGTTTCACATCCGCCTCCCCACGCCCGTTCCATCACGTCTGCCTCATCACGTCCGCTTCACCACGCCCCTTCTACGCCCAGCCGAGCAACCGGCCGCTCTGATACACGATGAGCGACGACACGTACGCCAGCACCGTCATGTACGCGAACATCACCGCCGGCCACCGCCACGATCCAGTCTCACGCCGCACCACCGCCAGCGTTGATACGCACTGGCACGCGAACGCGTAGAAGACGAGAATCGAGAGCCCCACCGCCGGCGGATAGAGCGGCTGCTGCGTCACCGGATGCCGCGCGCTCCGCAGCGTGTCTTCGAGCGCCGTCGCGCCATCACTGCCCGACCCGAGACTGTTGATGATCGAGAGTGTGCTGACAAACACCTCGCGCTGCGCGAACGACGCGATGATCGCCACCCCGATCTTCCAATCAAAGCCGAGCGGCCGGATCGCCGGCTCCAACCACCGCCCCAGCCGACCCGCCGCGCTCGCCTCCAGCAATGCCGCGCTCTCCCGCCGCTCGATACCCGCCACCGCCTCCGCCCGCGCCGCGTCATCCCCCGCCTGCTCCGTCACCTGCTGCCGCTCCTGCGCGAACGCCTCCCGGACTGACGCCGGCCGCGGGAACGCCGTGATGCACCAAACACCGATCGACAGCAACAGAATGATCGATCCAGCCGTCTGCAGGAAGAACCGCGCCCGCGTCCAGAGCGTCGTCAACAATCCACGCCACTGCGGCATCCGATACGGCGGCAGCTCCAGAAAGAAATGCGACGGCTCGCCCGACCGCAGCACCTTCTTCAGCACCACGCTGATCACCGCTGCCGCCATGATGCCCAACAGATACAACGACACAAACACGAGCCCCTGCAGATTCAGCGCGCCGAGCACCGTCACCGACGGAATGAGCGCCGCCGTGATCAACGCATACACCGGTAGCCGCGCGCTGCATGTCATGAACGGCGCCACCAAGATGGTGATCAATCGCTCCCTCCGATTCTCGATCGTTCGCGTCGCCATGATCCCCGGAATCGCGCAAGCAAACGAGCTGAAAAGCGGCAGAAACGCCTTGCCGTTCAGACCGACCTTGTGCATGAGGCGGTCGAGGAGAAACGCCCCGCGCGCCAGATAGCCGGTATCCTCGAGGATCCCGATAAAGAAGAAGAGAATGACGATCTGCGGCAGGAAGAGCACGACCGAACCAACACCGGCGATCACCCCATCGGCCAGGAAACTGGCTGGCAGCCCGCTACCGAGCCAACGATGAACCAGCGCCTGACACGCATCCACCACCCCCGCGATCCAACCCATCGGCACCAGCGCCCAGGTGAAGATCGACTGAAACACCAGCACCATGATCGATAGGAAGATGAGCGGGCCACCCACCGGATGCAGCAATATCCGATCGAACACCGCCCGCAAATCCGAGTGGTGCGGTTCATAGACGAGCACACCATCCAGCTGCTTGCCGATCCATGCGTACCGCTGCTGCGCCGTCGCGCACGCGTCGTTGCCGCCATCGTCCCTCGACTCGCCACGCCCTTCTTTCGATGGACTCAGGACTTGCCCAAAACCAGACGAAGACGGATCGTGGCCCTCGCTCGGGACAACCCTGAGCGAGGGCTGACGATCGGAAGTTATGGCCCGAGTCGAAGGGTCGCACCACGGCCACGATGCAACGAACCGCTGTCCAACGCCCATGGCCTGCTGGATCGTCGCCGTCAACCGATCGATACCCTCGCGCGTCAACGCCGAGATCGGCACCACCGGGCACGGCAACCGCTGCCCCAGACGCTCCAGATCGATCCGCAACCGCTTGCGCCGCACCTCATCCATGAAGTTGACCGCAAGCACCGTCGGCAACCCCAGCTCCATCACCTGCAACGCGACGTACAAACTCCGCTCCAAATGGAACGGATCCAGGAGCACCACCGCCACATCCGGCCGCCGCGCCCCCGCCTGCCGTCCGCACAGGACGTCGCGCGCGATCCGTTCATCGATCGATGACGAATCGAGACTGTAGATCCCCGGCAGATCCACCACCTCGCAACGCGCCGTCCCGATCGCCGCCGCACCCCACCGCTTCTCCACGGTGACGCCTGGATAGTTCGCTACCTTGTGACGCAACCCGGTCAGCGCGTTGAAGAGCGCCGTCTTACCGGTATTGGGATTGCCGGCGAGCGCGACACAGAACGCGGACGTCGCAGCCGTCGCCGCAGCTGACGAGCCGGCTTCCGTCCCACATCCATCGTGCCGCACTAATTTCTCGTCTTCAACTCGCATCGTCGATCACCACATGCCGCGCATCCCGACGCCGCAGCGCCAGATGATACCCGCGTATCCGCACCTCGACCGGCCCGCCCAGCGGCGCCCGACGCACCATCTGCACGCGGGTGCCCGGCAGAAACCCGAGATGAGCGAGACGATCGCGAAAATCATCCCGCCCCTCGATCTGCTGCACCACGGCCTCCTGGCCGGGCGCCAATCCACTCAACGTCCGATGCGCCATCGCCCGTTGCACCAGCTCACCGCGATCAAACACGCACTGCTCTCACTGTCATCTGACAACACATACCTCCCCAGCCGCAGATGAGCGCAGAGACACCGTCCACAAACGATCACAGATGACCGACGTCACCTTGGCGGCAAACTCCCGGCCAATCATGTCTGCGCTCATCTGCGTGCAGCTCTCTCCGTGCTCACCCTTGCTCAGGGCTTTCGTTATTTCTTGCTGAGTGTGGTCTGCCCCGGCTGCCACCCACACTGCACCAACTCACCCGTCTGGAACGCCTGTAACGTCCGGAGCGTCTCCTCCACACTGCGGCCGACGGAGAGATCGTTGATCACCGCGCTGCGCAATTTCCCCTGCGGATCGATGATGAACGTCCCGCGCAACGCGATCCCCTGATCCTCCACCAACACATCAAACGTCCGGCTGACCGAGTGATTCACATCGCCCAACAACGGGAAGCTCAACCGACCCAGCCCCTGCTCACACCACGCCTTGTGCGAGTACACGCTATCAGTGCTGGCGCCGATCACTTCGGCCCCCGCCTCCCGAAACTTCGGGTAGAGCTTGTTGAACTCCCGAATCTCCGTCGGGCATACGAAGGTGAAGTCGAGCGGGTAGAAGAAGACCACCAGCCACTTCCCCTTGTAATCGCTCGAACGCACCTCGATGAACTCACCATTCGGCGCCACCGCCTTGCCGCCGAACGCCGGCACTTCCTGTCCTACTTTCGCCATGTCACTCCTCCTCGTTGACAGCTACCACACAAGCTTGTGCCCACGTTCTTTTGTGCTCATGTGCACGAGTGCTCAAGTGCCGATGTGCTAACAGAACTCAGGCATCCATAAACACAAGCACATACGCATATCCTACATGAACACGTGAGCACGGGTCTCAAGCACACATGCACTCACGCACGCTCTTGATACACCGACCTCTGTCACTGCAATTCGGTGACGATACCACAACAGTGGTTGTGCTGCCACCATGACGGCGCGTATCCGCTGACGCTGAGCCCATGCCACCCCTCGACGCACCCCCATCACAAAAAGCGCTGTGGAATAGGCGTCCGCCGTCTCGGCCGCATCGGCCACAACCGTCACGCTCAATGCATCAGTCGTCGATGTCGCGCCGGTTGCCGGATCAACCAGATGGCCAACCATCCCCTGTACCGTCCGCTCATAATTGCCGGACGTCGCGACCGCCGCATCCGACAACGCCAACCGCCGCAGCATCCGTGACGGCATTCGCGGATCGCGAACCGCCACGGTCCGCGAGGCACCGCTACCGAACACGCGGAGATTGCCACCGGCATTCACCACGCCGCCCGTCGCCCCGCCATACCGCAACGCCGATATGGCGCGGTCCACAGCATATCCTTTCGCCACTCCGCCGAGATCGATCGCCATACCGTGTTTCGCCAGCCGGACGCGATATCGCGCGACATCCACTTTGAGAAACCGACTGCCAACCGTCGCGCCGGCACGCCAGCGACGGCGATCCTGCTCCGCGTGCGGCGCATGACCGATGGTGTCATGTGTGAAGTGTAAGGTGTGAAAGAACCGCTTCGCTCGTCCACTTGACACTTGACACTTGACACTTGACACTTCAGTCAGCGCCCCACCGATCGTGACGTCGAACGCGCCGTCGGTCAGCTGTGTATACATCCGACAGCGCTCCAGCAATGCGACGAGCTCCGGCTCGCACACCGCCGACTCACCCCCCGCCGACGCATTGATCCGTGCCACATCGCTCGTTGGCAGAAACCGACTCGCCCACCGTTCGATCCGCGCCACCTCGTCAAACGCTTGACCGACCGCTCGCTGCGCCACTAACTCATCCGCAGCCATCGCCTCGATCATCCAGACTGTTCCCATCAGATACCGCGCCCGCCGTACCGCTGGTGAGGGACTTGCTGCATCCGCATCCATCGGAAGTTTCAACGTATGTTCCGCGCTAGCACTGACACTCATCCCGGCCGCCTCTTCCGCATGTTCCGCGTTGCCTCCCGCACCCACCACATCTCATAGATCGGCACCAGCGTCATGCACAACCACCCGGCACCCATCAGATAACCGGCGGCAAACTTGAGCCAGACCCATCCCCCACCGCCACGCACCAGCCACGGCGTCGCCAGCTCCGCCGCCATCCCGACGAATGCGCCGATCACCACACCGCCCTTGAGCGGCGTCGGCCATCCGGTCAACACGAAGAGATGGCCGAGAATCAACCACAGGATCGGCATCGTAAAGAGATGCATGTGCGTCGTCTCCGCCAGCTCCATCGTCGTCTTGCCGAACATCATCCGCTCCTCATTGCCGCGATAGTAATCGGTGACACCGCCGGACGTCCACCCATGCTTCTCTACCCCGATCCAGATGTTCAGCGATAACCCCACCGCGACACACAGAAGGAACAGCGTGATCACTATCTTCTGCGGCACCGGGGCCATCCAAAGCTTGTACTGTTGGAGATACGCGAACTCTCTCATGGCTGAACGGCCCCCGCGCCAAAGACCACCTCGACCAACGCCAACGCCTTCCGAACGCCGCGGCTGATCGCGTTCACCGACAGCGTCGCGCCGGTGATGTTGACGATATCCACGCCCCCGCGGACCGCGTCGCCGAGCGACTTGCCGCGAAACTGCCGCAGAAACCGCCGCTGGCGCACCTCGCCACCACGACTCTCCCGATAGATGAGAATATCCACCCCCTGCACCACCCCCTCTGACGTCACACCGACCATAAACGTGATGTCATGATGCTTGCCGGTCTCGTTCATCACCACGCCGTAGCCAATCGTCCGATCATCCGCCGCTGCCGCCACATACACCACCGGCTCCACAGCCCCCGTCCACCGATGATCGGCTGATTGCTCGACCGCTTCAACCTGCTCCGCTGTCAACCCCACCGCGTCGCGCTGAAACGCCGCGGCATCCGGAAAGAGCTGGCGCACCGCTTCATCTTCCGACGCAAAGACCTGCAGGATTTCGTATGGCGCTTCGGCCACCACTGCAGACGACGGCGCCGCGTACGCGGCAACGCCACACAAGAGCGCCGTGGTACAACACACTGCTCCGATCAACACCAGCACCGTCATGGACTAGCAGTCCTCGATGATCCATCCAACGCTCGCTCGATCGCCGCCAGCAACGCGTGTACGTACTCATCGCTCGGTGCATCCTCATGCCACGGCGCGCTGTACCGCCCCATGGGCCGCGACTCCGTCTGCAGCTCGACCGACACTGTCGTCCCCTCCGGCGATGGCGCCAGCTGTAGCACTACCCGATGCCGACGATCCCGCTGCGTCAGCCACCGATCCCACCGCTTCGGCTGCCGCTCCTCACGCCACCCACTGCGGATCACGCCAGCCGCCTCGTCAGCTTCGAGCAACGGCCACTCTTCCAGCACCGCCAGTGACGCCCGCCAGACCGTCGCATAATCGCGGTCAAACCGCGCCTGCACCGCCTCCGCCCCCGCCCAAACACCCAAAGCCGTTGAGAACAACAAAACCGACACAACAACAAAGAAAGTAATCGCCAAATGACCGGTACGTGGCGAGGGGGTAGCGCGAGCAGCACGCCGAAACGGCGAGCGAGCACGGTGTCCGCCAAAGCACCACTGGCGGACGAACGAGCCGTTTCGTTGAGCGCAGTGCGCTACGCTGGAGCGCGCTTCCGGGGCCCCCACAAAGTACCGCAGCATCAGCGAGGACACTTTGTGGGGTGGAAGCGGTGCCGCGAACGCTACCCCAAGCCACCTCATAACCTAGTTACATGCTCCTTTTCGCCAACGGCTAGAACCCGATCGCCATCGACGCCGCGAACCCGTCGCTGTCACCGTACTCCAACGCCTCGTTGTCCGTCGAGTTCCACTGATACTCCGTCTTGATCACGAAACTCTCGATCGGCCGATAGTTCAACCCCAGCGTGATCCGATTCTCCTCGTTATCCCCGCTACCGGCATCGTTATCATCACGGATCTTCACCCAATCATACCGGCCGACCGCCGTGAACGTCGGATGCTCGAAGCCGCGCCCCAGAAACGTGTCGTTCAGGAACGATGGCCAGAAGTGGAACCGCGGCTCCAGGTAGAAACCCTCCAGCTTCCCCGGTGCGTTCGACGGCGCCGTGGCGTCGCTGTTGTCATGATCGACGATCGCACCCTCGTCAAAGTCAAACACCGCGTAGTCTCCCGCCAACTCGAACCGCCCCAGCTTCAGATTGACGTCAGAGGCAAAGCCGACGATGTCGTCGTTCCCATTAGCGGTGCCGCGAGCGCCGCTGCGACCATAACGCCCCGCGTACCCGGCCAGCCCAATCTCCAAGTTGCTGATGGGACTGATCCCCACCCGTCCGACGAACGCCTTGTTGGCATTCTCATCCTGCTCGATCGCCCCCTTGGCGTTGCGCAACCCGGTGTCGCCGATATCCTCATCGAGCCCGTTGACGACATACCCCTGATAGTTGATCAACAGATCCTGCGCCAGCCCTTCGCCAAACCACTCACCCACCGGTAGATCCCCACGCAACCCAACGCCCGCCTCCATCCACGTCGATGGGATCACCCGACGATGCACCAGCGGCCGCACCGTCAGATCCTGCAGATCCGAGTCGTGGTAGAGGTTAAACTGCCCCATCGGCACCAACACCACACCACCGCGCAGCACCACCAAATCGTTGAACGCGTAATCGATCCACGCTTGTTCCACCTTCGCTTCACCCACGTCGGCAGCGCTCACACCCCCATGCTCGATCTCATACTCACTGTAGAACATCAACCGATCGGTTGGGCGCGCGCCGATATTGATAATGAATCGCGCCTGATCGAACGTGCTCGTCCGATCGTTGAACGACTCGAACTCGACGTCACCATAACCACCGACCGTCACGTTGCCGAATCCAGCCGGATTCTGGGGGAAGTATGGGAACGCCTCGTCATCCTGCGCGCGCGCCACCTGCGTTGCCACCGACGGCTGATCCCCGGTCGACACCACCTGCTGCCGCAGTTCACCCACCTGCCGCTCCAACGCCGCGATCTTCGCCTCGTACGTCCGACGCATCGCATCGATCTGCGTCTGCAGCTCCTCCACCGTCACCGCCCACGCCGGAGCCACCGTCCACAATCCCCCATCGGTCACCGACAGCCCAAGCACCACCATCACCATGCCAACCAGTCGCTTCACCACCGAACCCCCTTTCCGACGTAACGCCCGGTTCCGGCCTTCAGCTGACTGGTCAGCACGACACGCCCGACGCCTCTCCTGCTCCCCCATCGCATCATACCCTGCACCAACGATCGGTGCCGTTCCATACCATCTGATGCCCGACGCTCGCTCGATGCAAATGATCCCGGCCTCCGAGATCATCCAGACAGCTGACGATGCACTCATCGACCACCTCTCTCATTGCTGAGCACCTCCAGCCGCCTGGTCAGCCCCATCCTCCTCCACCGCTCCACGCCTCATCCCGCTGTCGGGTTGAGCTATTCGATCCAACCGAATCTTCTCCGCCTTCTCGATCTGCACCACGCGCGAATCTTGAATGACGATCTGCACGTACCCATACCGGATCGAGCCGATCGCCCGAGCAATCTCATCCATCGTTTGCTGCGGCACCGACCTCACCACCAACGCACCTCAACCGATATGATTTTGAGACTCAGTTTCATATAGCACGCAACAAAAAACGCCCTAGCGCTGGCACAACGGGCACAACCCAAACAGCTTCAGACTATGCGTCAACATAAGAAACTGATGCTCCTTCACCACTTCATCCTGCAGCTTCTCGATCGCGTCATTCTGGAACTCGATGATCCGCCCGCACCGCAAGCACACCAGATGATCGTGATGCGCGTAACCAACCATCTGCTCGTAGTAGGTGCTACCTCTTCCGAAATCATGCTCGTCCAACAACTTATACTTCGTCAGCAAGGCCAGGGTGCGATACACGGTTGCCTTCGACACCCGCCTATCCGCCTTGCGCGAGATATCGAGGAGCTCATCAGCGGTGAAGTGCCGATGCATGGAGAACGCCTTCTGCACCACAAGCCGCCGCTGACCGGTCAGCTTGAGCCCATTCTCCTGCAGACGCTTCTCAAACTCTTCAACCGCCTGTCCCATCGTCCAGCACCTACCGATCCATATTGAGAACTGGTCTCAAGTATACGCACTACGGTTTCCCTGTCAAGCCACATTAAACAACAAACAACAAAGCGGTGCTTGGCCATCGCCAAACACCGCCCCTTTACTCCACAACAACTATCCGCTGGCAGAATGTGATGTAGCAGTTACCAGACGAACGTGGCGTCGTGCTGCTCGACGAGCTGAGCCGTCTCCGCCTCGGGGATCACCTTGGCCGCATCTATCAGATCGGCTTTGGACAACCCGCGAGCCTTCAAATCTTCTTCCACCACGTAAACCGAAGACTTGTTCTTCGTCAACAGCTCCATCACCTTCGCCGGTGATGTCTCGAGCTCGACCAACGGCTGCCCGAGCAGCTTCGCCTCGACGCCGTGCTGCGCCTTGACCGCATAGTTGACCGCCGCCTCACGCAACAGCACATCGACATGCACCGGCGATGAGACCACGCCGAAGCCGACGTGCAACAAATGCGGATCGTTCGGCTCAAAACTCAGATAGATCGTCTTCTCGAAAATCGCGAGCACCTTTTCCATAACCAGACCTCCTCTAAAACCCATGACAGGTAACGAGTGACAAGTGGCCGACTACCTTCCCCTTCCATGGTCACCTGTCCCTTGTCACATGTCACATGTCACATGTCACATCTATCACCGGTAGGTTGGGATCATGATCAAACGATCCGAGTTGTGCGCAAACTTCCAGAAATCCCCGAACGTGCCGATGACCACGCCGCCCATCTGGTTCGCGTCGACCCCGCGCTCCTGCACGCAGAGGATGCACGACACCCACTTGAGCGCGCCGCTATGCAGTCCCGCGCGAATAATCCCATCGACAAACTTGCCGACATACGTGTGCTGCTTGCCAGCCACCTCATGCAATCCCGGCGGCTCGGAATGATCCTTCTGATTTGCGTTGGTCAGCGTCACCGCTTCCTCAAAACCCCAGATGTTGACATGATGCCCGCGCTCCAGCAGCTTCTCCGCCAAACGCAACACCGTCGTCGGCGCCTCCCGCTGATATGAAGAGGTCGCGATCCCAATCGTGATCGTCATCGGTTTTTTTGCCGTCGCCATACTCAGCTACCTCCAGCGATTTCTCCGCACCCCATACCCCGCACGCCGCACGTTCGCTCTCAGTACCACGTGACCTTATCCGCTCCGCCCGCCACCAAATCCGCGAGCGCGTCCATCGTCGACTCGGACACGCCATCCGCCAGCTTCTGCACACCACGCGTCTTCAACGAGAGATCCTCGGCGAGTACCTTGACCCCTTGCTTGGAGAGATCGGTTAGGCCGGTATTGGCCACAGCTCCCTTGCGCGCCGCGAGCACTCCGTTCTCAATCAAATACAGCGTTACCTCGTGACCTCGCTTCTTGAGCGCGATCGCCAGCTTCAAGATATAGCCACTGCCCGCGTACTCCTGCAAGTCGCGGCTATTCACAATCAGATAATGCGCCATCCTGCACCCCCGATATCTACTTCATCCACGCTACAGATCGACCAACCTAACGAAAACTGGAAGAATTCAGGAGTAAACGGCTCCACTATACCATGAACGCAATGCCTGAGAAGCGTCAAAAAGACGGCGGGCCGTGAAGCTGAACGTGCTCGACCAACGCCTCAAGCACACGGCGGTTGGCCGGCGGGAACGGATGCGTCAGCATCGTCTCCAACGTCACCCAGCGCACCGACTCGCACTCAATCGGTCGCGGCTCGCCGCTGACCAGGCGGCAGAAGTAAATGTGCAGATGTAGCGTCCGCTGCTCGTAGTGATGGATAACGGTGGTCAGCTTCGGCCCCACCACCACTTCCACCCCCAGCTCCTCGATGAGCTCCCGTCGCAGACACTCTTCGAACGTCTCGCCCGGCTCGCGCTTGCCGCCCGGAAACTCCCAGAGCAAACCGAAGCGATCGTTCGCCTTACGCTGCGCGATCAGAAATTGATCGTCGCGCACCATCACGCCGCCGGCGACTTCAATGACTGGAAGTAGTTTTGTCTCACTCATGAACGTTATTCCCTATTTCTCTTGTTAAGACACCATCTATCTTGCAAGCTGGACAAGCAGATTAAGAAACGTCCACCGTCCACGGTCGACAGTCCATAGCAACTGCTAAAGATCTACACCATGGACTGTGGACCATAGACTGTGGACGCTTTTCCAATGGTCCTGTGACCGTTGACGGGAAACGAGCGGCAGAAGCGCCGCATAACGCATGTCGGGCACGACGGCTTGCGCGCGGTGCAGACAAGCGCCCCGAAATCCATCAGCGCCTGATTGAAGATATACGCTTTGCCCCTTGGAATCACATCGGCCGCCAGCTGCCACAAGCGATTGCGCACCGGACTGCGCTTGGTGTCACCACGGATGCCGAAGAGACGCGCCAACAGCCGTTCCACATTGGTATCAAGGATCGGCGCGTCCTTCCGATACGCAAAGCTCATGACTGCGCCAGCCGTATAACGCCCCACGCCGTCCAGCGCCATCAGGCCGTCGAGCGTGTCCGGCAGCTTACCGTCGTACTGGGCAACCGCCTCGCGCGCGATATTCCGCAACCGCAGCGGCCGGTAGTTGTATCCGAGCGGATACCAGAGCCGCTTGACCTGCTGCGGGCGCGCCCTCGCCAGATCATCCAACGTCGGATACTTTCGCAGAAACTCACGATACTTCGGGATCACGCGGTCGACCTGTGTCTGCTGCAGCATGATCTCCGACACGAGGATCTTGTACGGATCGGTCGTCTTGCGCCATGGCAGATCCCGCTGGCACCGCGTATACCAGGAGAGTAGCCGCCGCTGAAACCTCCGTGTGAGAACCGACTCCGCCGTCTGCGTTTTCATCATCTGTCCAAAAGCGGAGTCACTCTATCAGAATTACCAGGGAGGCACAAGGCAGGAGAGTGTCAAACAAACATCGTGCTTGTGTGCTCTAGTGCACAAGTGCCTGAGCGCCCCCGCTCAAGGCATAGAGAGCAACCTGCGACATTCGACTTTTGACCTTCGACTCCGGATATCCTGACGCAGTTCCGGTAGTTGAAAAAGTCAAAGGCCGAATGTCAAGAGTCGCCTTTCTCACCAAGGCCCCTGTGCACGTGGGCACTTGGGCACGCACTTATCTGACGATCAGAACAGCCACCGCATGCCGAGAGAGCCGCGCAGCGACGCCTGCTGCTCGTCGCTGTTCACCACCTCGACACCACCCTTCCACTGGAGCGCGTCAGACACCAACCGCTCCACTCCCGCGAAGATGCTGCGCGTCTGCTCGATCTGGTCTTCGCCGATAGCGCACACGAGCCGATGACGGCCTGACGGATCGACCACGCGCAAGCTCAACTGCTCCTCTAGCGGCGCCGCGCCCTCGCCATCACCGGACGCATATCGCTTGAGCAACATCCCGACCTCCAGCTGCCGCGCCCCCCACGGACGCCCGACGCGCACCTCGTAGCCATCCGCCTGATGCGCATCGTCCTGCTGCACCGCGACCGAGAGCGTCGACTCCCCCCAACGCGTCTCCACAAACTGCGTCAGCAGATCGCCGAAGAGACGCGCCTGTCCCATCCGCACACCGACATTGAGCCAGGGCGCCAACTCCGCCGACGGCGCCACCTCCAGCCGATCAGCCACATCCTTGTGGAACGCGACCGCCACGCTCCGACCGGCGATCGGCTGCCGCCAATCCCCGGTGACATCCTCGGCGTAGCCGATCGTGCCGCCCGTCTCGACTCCATCCAGCCCCGTCCCGGAGCTCGTGCCGAGCCCGTCCGCCAAGCGTAGCGGCAGATACGGCACCGCGCGATACCGAAGATGCCAGCGATCGTCCCACCCGGACGCCCGAACTCCGGCGAACCCACCCGGCAGCGGGATACGGTTCACCGACTCCCCATCGACCGAGCCGAGCAACACCTCCTGGCTGCCGTTCCACTGCAGGAACTCCTCCCGCTCCTGCTCCCGCCGTCCGCCAATCGCCACCTGCACATCGTCGCGGATGTTCGCCACGTACGCGAGCCCCTCCACCGCCAACGCCACCGGCGCATCCGGCAACACCTCCTGCCGCCACCCGACGTGCGCCACATCCGCCTGCGTCCTGAAACCGAGCTGCGTGTAGCTCGCCGCATCAAAGAGCGGCATCTGCGTATCGATCCAGCTCTCCCGATAGCCGAGCGTCAACCATCCATTATCCCACGACCGCTGCGACGCCACCTCGGTGTCGTTGAAGAAATGCACCGATACCGCCCCCGCGCTCTGCATCAAACGCGACGTCGTGCCGCCCGATGCCTTGGCGCCATCACCCATCAACTCCTGCGACAAATTCGCCAGTAGCAGCTTCTCCTGATCCTCCAGCCACCGATCCGGCGAACGCCCCGTCAGCTCCTGCGCCACCAGCTGCGCCGCCGCCTGACTATGACTGCCGCCGATCTCCACCAACCGATCCAGCCGGCTGAAGTCGAGCGTGATCCGATTGAAATCCTTCGCCAGCATGTGCAGACACTGATCCAACGCCGGATCGCCGATATCGAGCCGCCGATCCACGCGCCGCGGATCGATGGTGATCGTCTTGAGCCGGACGGCATCCTGCAGATCATCGAACGCACCCAACCACTCCGCCTCGGAGCCGTGCCGCAGCAGATCCTGCCCCACGCGATCCTCCAGCCCCTTGAGCGCCACGGCATCCACCTCACCGAGCAACTCCACGATCGACTGCGCGCCCTCGTACAACCCGGCCGAGCTGTTGGCACCCGCCGAGCGCCACCGGATATTCGTGCCGTCGAGGTTCAGTTTGAACGCGTCGATCCGGAGATTCGCCCGCGTCAGATCCACGCGACCGGGCTGCACACGCCTTAGCAGAACATGCAGCCAGCGCGTCGATCCGTTCCGCCACTCGACCTTACGCCGCGTCTCATCCCACCGCCAGTCGAGCACGTGACCCTCCGCCTCCGCATGTCCCAGCTTGAGCCCGTCCGACCAGGTCAAGTCGCCGATATCCACAATCCCCGTCGGCAGCGCCTTGCGCAACGTGACATGACCGGCCGCCACACTCACCGACGCATCGGGAATCGCCAGATAACTCTCCCACTGCACCAGCTTGGCGCCGTCATCCACAAAGTTCCAGAAGAGCACGGCACGATAGAGGTTGGGCCCAATCCCCCGATACCCGGTGCCGCGCCCCGCCTGCGGCGAGAAATCGATGCGAAACGGAAACGGCTCCGCCCCTATCACCTGCCCGCCAGTCTCAAAGCTTCCCGTATCCTCCCACGTCGCCCACGGCAGCTCATCGAGCTGAAACGACTGCAGGTATTTGATCGTCAATCGCTTGCGACGACTATCCACCGTCACCGTCTTCGTCTCATCGCTCGTCGGCAACCCCTGACTCTCCGTGAGCAGCAGCTGCCCGCTCAGCGCGCGTTGCAGCCGCCACTGCTCCACCTCCCAATCCGCATAGCGCGCCTCGTCCTCGCCCACCGCCCACGCCCGCTGCCAGCCCGCTGCCGTGGCCATGCTGAAGCCCTGCTGCGCCGGAGCGAAACTCATGCTTCGCAGAGGCGAACGCTCCTCGCCCAATGCCGCATCCCATCCGTCCATCAACCCCGGCTGCGCGCACGCCTCGCCGCCACCCCCACTGAACAGACCGCATCCCACCACCACAACCACCGCCCACCATCCCGCCACCCACCGATGCCGAACCTGCGAGCGAACGCGTCTCATAGACACACCCCTCCACTATTCACCCAACGCCCCCGACTCATGGATTGCACGCGTAGATAACATCACTTGTTGGAAGAATGCCCTAGAAGGGAAACACCGCTGGAGAGAAGAATATTACAACCCGACTCTAGAAATTGAGTCACATCACACTGAGAATTAATACGCCACGCATTGCGCCGAAAGGCAAGGCGGGAGATGCTACGAACCGACCTGAAGCGCGCTGAGATGAACGCGGGCCGCCGCCGCATCAACACTGTCGGGATACTGCTCCACGACGCGCCGGAACAAACGCGCCGCTCGATCTGTATCCCCCATCTTTCCCGCTACCACACCCTGTGCACATAGCGCCAGCCCCACCCATTCCGACTCCGGATACCCGACAATCAGCCGATCGAACGTGTTGAGCGCCTCGGGATAGTAACCGAGCGCCCCGTAGTACGCTCCGGTGAAGAGTAGCAGCTGTGGTGTCGTCCGCGGATCGTGATATTGCACGATCAACGTCTCCAGCGTCTGCAAGCTTACTCGATGCAATCGCTCATTGCGCCACTCGAACGCCCGATTCATCGTGCCGACCACCCGCTCCAACAGTCGGTATCCCTTTAACGGCTCACCGCCGTGAATGAACAACCGCACCGGCCCGAACAACCGCTCCACGCGCTGGGAGTCCTCGCCCAAATCCAGACGCACGCTCCAACGCCCCACCTCCTCCAAGCGCCGCAACCCCTGCCGCTCCGCCTCGCTCAGAAGCCGCGACACTCTCACGCCATCAGACACCGAGACGGTCGCTGCATACCCCTGTCCAACCGCCAGCGCCTCGCCGGATACCGCACCATCTGATGCCCCAAACTGCACCGTGCCGTGCGCCACGCCGAGCCATGTACTGCCGTCGCCCGGGTCGACCGAGAGCGCAAAACCGGTGCCGACCACCGTTGCAACGGCCGATGGAGTCCGAATCTCCAGCTGACGGCGTCCAAACCCCGCGTCAGTCTCCACCAAACAACGCCCCTGTCGCAGCAAGAACACCGTCGTGGCGCGAGGCCACGCCGGCGCCGCCTCCACCGTTAACTCTGATGCTCCCTCACACCGCAAACGGTACCGGCTCGCCCGCACCAGGTCGACCCGCCCGCCATCCCCCACCCGCACCTCGCTCCCGACCGGCAGCTTTGTCCATAGCTCCATCGCGCGCCAATCGTCACGCGCCCCACGACGTACCTCCACCCGCCCATCCCACGCCACCACCACCGGCGCACCCCACCACTGTTGCAGCCCGACCGCCACCACGATCGCGAGCACGACAGCCGCCGCGCCGCCGATGGCCGGAAACGCCGACTGCCGCCGCTCCACCACCCCCTGCCACCACCACACCGCCCGCAGCCGCAGCGATGGCGCCCTCATCTCTTCCTTGAGCGATGACAACCGTTGCTGAAATGCCGCCACATACTCCGCTTCCGATGACACCGTTGGGCGCGGCAGCTCCTGGAGCACACCGTCCGTCTGACGCAATGTCTCCAGCATCTGACGGCACGACTGACATCCCGTCAGATGACCGTCCATCTGACGCAGCTGCTGCTCACCGCCCTCGCGATCCAAATACCGCGACCATTCCAGAAGCGTCGGATGACGCATCATCGCTCCACCTCACCCGCGTCAACGGACAACGCGCCTCGCTGCTGCAGCAACGCCCGCAGCCGATCCCTGCCACGAAACAGCCGCACCCCTACCAGCTTCTCGCTGATGTTCAACGCGCCAGCCGCCTCGCGATACGAGAGCCCCTCAAGACTGCACAACACCAACACCTCCCGATACTCCCGAGGAAGCTCGGCGATCGCGGCACGCACCAACGCATCGCGCTCGGAAGAAGCCGCGCGATCGACAGGGCTGGCCCCCGTGTCCGCCACCCGCTCCAGCCGCGATTCCCCATCCTCCGATGACTCCTCCTGACTCCACGGATCCCGCCGACGCCGCAGCGCGTTGCGCGACAGATTGACCGCGATCCGCGCCAACCATGCTACCGCCTGCCCCATCGGCTGATATCGCCCCAGATGCCGGAAGACCTGCAGAAACGTCTCCTGCGTGATATCCTCGGCCAGCTGGCGTTGTCCGACGCAACGGTACGCGATCCGAAAAACGCGATCGCGATGACGCGCATGCACGAGATCGAACGCCTCCTCATCCCCCTGCGCCGCTCGCGCCATGAGCTCATCGTCAGAGATCGAATCGACCGCCACTCCTTGCCGCACCTCACTCTGCGCCATATCCTCATCCACTAAAACACCGCGATGCGTTTCAATATTACGCGCCACGCCGGCGCCCCAGGAAACGGCGAGGCCCGACGCAAGATTCACAGTGCCAGCAACATCAACGGCGACTTTCGGCATATGACCTCTGACCTTCGACCAGAAACCCCACTACGAACTAAAACACAAAACTCAAGCCGTCAATTACACACTCCGGGCAAAATTCTCAAACACCGTAACGGTCTCGCACTTACTCACAACTTGAAGTTTGTAGCTGCTCGTTCATCTTACGGCTTGGAAACACGCGCGTCTTGATCAGACCTCGGCAACGCCAGCACGATCGTCACCCGTCCGTCCGACCGTACCACCATGCTCTCCATCGTGTCGGATGCGGACACGCCACGCAGCACCATCACCCAGAACCGATCCTCGTCGGACTGGACGCGGTCCAGCAGCCGGACGCGCGCCGGTCCCAGCAGCCCCTCGCGCAGCATCGATGCCTCGCGCTCCACAAGCTGCCACTGCCGCATCTCTCCATCCGATGCTGCCCCATTCTGCTGCGCCAACCGCTCCATCGCATACCGCACCAGCCGCCGCTCCTCCGCATCATCGAGCGCGCCGTCCGCGCCGGCAAACGCCGCACGCGGCTCCCCCTCCTCCTGCCACCACCACAACGACACCTCAAGCAAGCGTGACGCCATGGCCTCATAGTACGGCTGCGTTTCCTGCCGATACGCTCCCAACGCTTCCTCCTGCGACCGGAACAAGAACCGATGCGCGCGCTGAATCTCCCGCGCCGCCCGATGGACCGCAACATACTCTCCCGACACCAGCGGCTCCGGCGTCACCGGCCACGCGACAACCTCCGAATCAAGATGCAGCGATCCAATCGCCTCGACAACCGCACCATCATTGATACCGTATGCAGCCGCCTTGATCGCCGCCCACTGACGCGCCGCACCCAGCAGCCGCCGCTCCGCCGCCAACACCCGACGGCGGTATCGGCCGAGCGCCGGTTCCACAATGCGTCGCGCCATATCCTGCGCCTGCTGCGCCACCTCATCGGCAATACCTGCCGCCGCGAGCGGCTGCGCCATCGGCACCTCCCGCTGCCCGCGATCGCCATCCGCAAAGAGGTCAGCGGCCAACGAAAGTGATGGCGCCGACGCCTCCAACATGCGCCGACGAACTTCCAGCCACCGTTCATCACGCGTCGCGTCCGACTCATCCAGCGCGAAGTGATTGGCCAGATCCACCGCCTCCATCTCGCGGAACAATGCGCCACGGCCGGATCGACGCAGCAAGCCAGCAACCTGCTCAGACGAGCGTTCGGCAAAGAGATCGCTATCCCGCCACCGACTCCTGCTGCCAACCACTCCGGCACCGCGCACCATCGCTCCGCCCATCACGCCCCGCTCCCCCTCAGAACCATCGAACCCGACCGACGCTCCCCCAGCGCCCGATAGCACCGCCCGATCCAGCAGCTCCACGCCACCCACCCCCGCCAGCCCCACGCGCTCCTGATCGTAGAGCACGACCGACTCCAACGGCTCCTGCTCCCGGCGTAGCTCCTGCGGCAAGATCTCCTCCGCCCGCCACGCCTCTTCATCCACCCCCTGCAACGCGAGCGACACACCCTGCACCCCTACCGTCTGCCCCATCTGACGCGACCCGAAGAAACGTTGGAACGCATAATGCACCAGCCGTTGATCGTCCAAGTTTCCATCCGCCCCAGCAAACGCCTCCCACGGATCGCCGCCACCATCCCACCAATACTCCGACACTTGCAGCAACCATATCGCCATCAACTGCTCGTATGATCGATACCCTCTCTGGTAGGCCGGTGATCGGAGCGCCTGCCGCACCTGTGCTTCCAACTGCTCATCCTCACCGCCGCCCTCTTGCACAGTTGCCAACGCCTCCCGCAACTCCTCCACCGATCGGGACGACACCTCAGCATCATATCCACCGACCGGCGGCAACTGCCCGCTGAGCGCCAACGTCGCACGTCCCCGCCGCCGCCCCACCAACCCCAGCGCCGCATAGAACCGCTGGCTGCGATTCAGCTCGCCAAGTATCTCCTCCAGCTGGATCGCCCCGACATCCACCATATGCACTTGTGCCGCCACGCGGGAAATCCCGCCCCCTTTGTCCATCACATACAGCCAGAGCGTATGATCCTTCGGGCCGTGCGTCGCAGTGATCACGCGGCTGCCGAGCAACCGGCCATTCGGCGCAACGTCGCCGATCCGATCCAGATCCGTCATCGCCACGCTGACATTCCACGGACGCCGGAACTGCGGTCCCCGCTCCGTCTCCACCGTCTTCAATTGCTGAATGTAGTCGCCGAGCGAGATAAGACGCCTGGTCGCACGCCCCATGCTATCCCATGGCGGACGCGCAGAAGCTGTGGACGACTGCGCCGGTTCGCCCGCAGCATGTGCGGCAGAACCGCTCAAGCCACCTATCAGGAAACAAAGTGCGAGACAAGACACTGAGATACGTCGGAAGGAAACAGCAGAAGACGAAAGAGCAACAGAGAGCCCGATCCGTCTACGAGCAAATGTGATCATCCACCGCCTATGCCGATCAAGTTGGAAACAGAGCAAGTGGTTGGAAACATTCATCTAACATCCAACGACGCCACCCTATCACGCCGATCGTCGATCGTCAAACCTGCAAAACACCGGACTCGAGACACGCGACTCGAGCCGCGAGGATTGAACCACAACATCAAAGACGGACACAAGACCCAAGACGCAAGTGGCAAGCTACGAGAGAGTTCACCGGTCGTTAGTCGTTGGTCGCCGGTCGCAAATCGTAGGCCAACCCATCGCTCGTGGAACGCGAGAGCGCTCGGACACCAAAGCACTTGAGCACTCAGGCGCGGGTTGACGGAAAAGGGTGTTGCGTCGGTGAAGTGGGTTGCATACAATAAGCGGTCATTATGATTACGACGGCGCTTTTCTATCTCTTTGCCGGACTCATGCTCATCTCGGCGCTTCTGGTGATCACGCTGCGGCATCCTGTGGCGAGCACCCTGTCGCTCCTGGTCAGCATGTTCTGCCTGTCAGGGCTCTTCGTGCTGCTGGGAGCGTACTTTGTCGCCGTCATCCAGGTGCTCGTCTACGCCGGCGCCATCCTCGTCCTCTTCCTCTTCGTCATCATGCTGCTCGACCTCGGCAAGGATGCAATGACGCGCACGCAGGGGCATGTGTGGCTGTTGGTTGGTTTTGCAATCGGCGGCGTGCTGCTCTGGCAGCTGCGAACGATCGTCAACCACACCGTTGACGGGTCGCTCCCGCCGGCGACCGCCGTCCAGGGCACCACCGAGCAGATCGGCCAACTACTCTTCACACAGTATCTGCTGCCGTTCGAGCTCACCTCATTCCTGCTCCTAGCCGCCATCGTCGGCGCCGTGGTGTTGTCCCGAAAGGAACTGCGGTGACACTTCGGCTACAAGCTACAAGCTACAAGCTACAAGTAACTACCGACCAACGACCAACGACTAACGACCCGTGCGCCCAAGGTGTTCGATGGTAACGCTGAGCCACTACCTATGGGCGAGCTGTATCCTCTTCGTGATCGGCCTGATCGGCGTCATTACCCGGCGCAACATCATCATGTTGCTCCTAGCGATCGAAATCCTCTTTAACGCCGCCAATCTGGCGCTCGTCGCCTTCGCCGCCCACCGCGGCGACCTCGCCGGACAGATCATCGTCTTCTTCGTCATGACGGTGGCGGCAGCTGAGGTCACGGTAGGTCTGGCGATCGCCGTCCTGATGGTCCGCAGCCTCAAGACCTCCGACGCCGACCAACTTTCTCTGCTCAAATGGTAACGATGGCCACCTCTTTGAAACGCCATTCAGGAATCTACCTAAACGCCACAGGTGGCGTCGTCGGGGAGGTCTCCGCTGCCCGGAGCGGCGCGGGGCCACAGCCCCAAACCATTCGGCCACGCAAACGTCTCGAGCACTGCGTGGATGCCTCGGATGCCGGAGCTCCAGCGCAAGGCGATGGCTGGGGTGCGCCGCGAGGACGGTGGAGTCCCGACGGCGACAGGCCCCGTGGCCAATCTATTGTGACCAAATGATAACGGCGACGCTGGCTTGGACAACGCTCCTCGCTCCCTTGGTCGCAGCGCTCGCGATCTGCACGCTGACGATCAAACAGCGCGCCGTCAGCGCCGCGCTGGCCATCGGCAGCCTCCTCGTCGGACTCGGCTGCTCGCTGACGCTCCTCATCATGGCGCTCCGGCACCAGCTCCCACTCCCCTTCGAGTCATCCATCGAATGGATCCGCATCGGCTCGTTCCTCCTGCAGTTCGGCATCCTGATCGACCCGCTCTCACTCACCATGCTGCTCGTCGTCACCGGCGTGGGGAGCTGCATCTTCATCTACTCCATCGGCTACATGCACGACGACCGGAGCTTCCCGCGCTACTTCGGCTGTCTGGCGCTCTTCGCCTTCTCGATGCTCGGCATCATCCTCTCCAACGACTTCATCCAACTCTTCATGTTCTGGGAGCTCGTCGGCGTCAGCTCGTATCTGCTGATCGGCTTCTGGTACGAGAAGCCGTCGGCCGCTGAGGCAGGCAAGAAGGCGTTTCTGGTGAACCGGCTGGCTGACTTCGGCTTCCTGACAGGCATCCTGCTCATCTGGTCGCTCTCCGGCATGACCGGCATGGGGCGGACGCTCAACTTTCTGCATCTGGAGGAGGCGATCGGCACCGGCTTCATCCCGCATGCGGCGCTGGTGACGGCCGGGCTCCTGATCTTCTGCGGCGTGCTCGGCAAATCGGCGCAGTTCCCGCTCCACGTCTGGCTGCCAGACGCCATGGAAGGTCCGACACCCGTCAGCGCGCTCATTCACGCGGCGACGATGGTGGCGGCGGGCGTTTATCTGCTGTGCCGCACGTTCTTCTTGTTTGCCGCGGTCGAGCCGGCGCTCCATGTGATCGCCAATGTCGGCGCTTTCACGGCGATCTTCGCAGCGCTCATCGCCGTCGTCCAGAACGACATCAAGCGCATTCTCGCATTCTCGACGCTCAGCCAGCTCGGCTACATGGTCATGGCGCTGGGACTGGGCGGCTACACGGCAGGCATGTACCATCTGACGACGCACGCCTTCTTCAAAGCGCTCCTCTTCCTCGGCAGCGGCAGCGTCATCCACGCACTCCACACACAGGACATCTGGCAGATGGGCGGCCTGCGCAAATCGATGCCGGTGACGACATGGACGTTCGTCATCGGAACGCTGGCACTCTGCGGCATCTTTCCCCTCTCCGGCTTCTGGAGCAAGGATGAGATCCTGGCGCTGGCGTACCACGAGAACCGCTTCCTCTATATCGTCGCCACGGCCACGGCGGGACTGACCGCCTTCTACATGGGGCGGGCGCTCCTGGTTGCCTTCTTCGGCGCGTCGCGCAGCCACCATCACGCGCACGAGTCACCGCCGGTGATGACGCTCCCGCTCGTGGCGCTGACGATCCTCTCGGTGATCGGCGGCTTCATCGGCATCCCGCACTTCGTCCATCATCATCACGGCACGCATGTCGAGTTCAACACGACGGTCGCGATCATCTCGAGCATCGTGGCGCTCGGCGGCCTGGGGCTGGCCTATCTCGTCTATGGCTCGCGGTCGATCTCCGCCGCAGCCATCATCCAACGCGCTCCCTGGCTCTACCGGCTCCTCGTCAACAAATTCTACATCGATGAGATCTATCTCTGGATCGTCCGCTACGTCCAGCAAGGCCTCGCAACGCTCTGCAACCTCTTCGAGCGCTACATCATCATCGGCCTGGCGGTCAACGGCCTCGCAGCCGTCACCCGGATGATCGGCGGCGGGCTGCGCTACTTCCAGACCGGCCATGTACAGACGTACGCGCTCGGCTTCGCCGCCGGCGTGACGGCGCTGCTCTACGCGATGATCCTCCGCGGAGGCGCGCCATGATCGCCCCGTGCATCTCGACGATGCTGCTGGCGCCGATCCTCGGCGCGGTTGTGCTGCTGCTGGTGCCGGAGCGACGGGCCGACTGGGTGCGCCGCATCGCCGTCGCCGCCACCACCATTTCGCTCGCGATCGCCGTCGCCCTCTTCATTCAGTTTGACCGCTCGCGCGGCGGCTACCAGTTTGAGCAAGCCATCCCATGGATCCCGCAGCTCGGCGTCGGCTATCACGTCGGCGTCGATGGCATCAGCGTCGTGCTGGCGCTCCTGCACGCCCTCTGTGCCTTCACCGGCGTCCTCGTCTCCTACTCGATCAAAGAACGCGTCAAGGAATACTACATCTTCTATCTAACGCTCATCACCGGCGTCTTCGGCGTTTTCGTGTCGCTCGACCTCTTCGCCTTCTACTTCTTCTACGAGATGGCGGTCATCCCGATGTTTCCGCTTATCGGCATCTGGGGCAGCGGCGGCGAAGGCATCAACTCCAAAGAGTATGCCACCATGAAGCTGACGCTCTATCTCACCTCCGGCGCGGTGCTGGGGCTGATCGGGCTGCTCTCACTCTATACGTTGAGCGGCGCGCAGACGTTCGACATCGTGTCGCTGGAGCGCCACCTCACCGTCTCGCCGCTACCGGTCGCCGCGCAACGCTGGATCTTCCCGATGCTGCTGGTCGGCTTCGGCGTCATCGCCCCGATGTGGCCGTTCCACTCCTGGTCGCCGATCGGTCATGCCGCCGCCCCATCGGCCGTCAGCATGCTCCACGCCGGCATCCTGATGAAGCTCGGCTCGTACGCCATCATCCGTCTGGCGGTGAGCCTGCTGCCGGAGGGGGCCGCCACCTGGATGCCGTGGGTCGCCACGATCTGCCTGATGAACATCCTCTACGGTGGGCTGGTCGCCATGGCACAGAAGGACGCCAAGTTCATCATCGGCTACTCGTCGTCGAGCCACATGGGCTATGTGCTGCTCGGGATCGCGACGCTCACAACGCTCGGCCTGAACGGCGCGGTCTTCCTCATGTTCGCGCACGGCATCATGACGGCGCTCGCCTTCGCCCTGATCGGCTTTGTCTACGACCAGACGCACACGCGCAAGATCGCCGAGTGGGGCGGGCTGGCACGCCAGATCCCGTTCGTCGGTACCTGCTTCGTCATCATGGCGATGGCGTCGAGCGGCGTCCCCGGCTTCGCCAATTTCCCCTCCGAGATGCTCGTGCTCATCGGCGCCTGGGACAACTACCGGCTGCAAACGATCCTGGCGATCTTCGGCATCGTCATCACCGCCGTCTACATGCTGCGGCTGGTCCGCACCGGCTTCTTCGGCCCGCTGCCGGAGCGCTGGGCGCACCTGAAGGACGCGATGACGCCGTTCCAACGGCTGCCGTACGTGCTGCTGATCCTCGTGCTCCTCTACTTCGGCTGCTTCCCGCAGTCGCTGGTGTCCACGATCGACAGCGGCACCTCCGCGCTCCTGCAACGGATCCGGACCGCGCCGGTGATCCTCGCCAGCCCCTCGCCCTCACAAGAGGTTAGCCATGTTCATAACTGACGCGACGAGCTTGCGCTTAGCGCTCCTTCGAAGCGAAGTTGATGAGTCATTCATCTTCGAGCGGAGGCCGAGTAGCTGCGAGGCCGAAGTCGAGAAGCCAGACGCCGTCCGTTCTCGACTCCCCCTCGACAAGCTCTGGGTCGCTCGAACACGAACCTGTTTGCATCAGATTGGAAGAACGACAATCTTGGCGCGCGGCGAGGTCTTGCGCGAGCTAAACTTGCTGAGTGATCAACATGGCTGACCTAGCGCTTATCTCTACGGAACTCTGGCTGGCGGCGCTCTCGATCGTCGTGCTGGTGGTCGATCTCATCTCGCATGACGCTGGCAAGCGCTGGGCCGGCTGGATCTGCGGCCTCGGCATCGTCGGGCTGCTGCTGGAGCTCTCATCGCGCACCAACGCCTGGGGCATCGGCTTCTGGGGTATGTGGCGGTTCGACGCACTCGCCTGGTACATGAAGGGACTCTTCCTGCTGGCAGCCGGGCTCGTCGTGCTGATGACGCGGCGCTTCGGGCGGAAGCTGGATCACGGCCACGGAGAGTTCTACCTGCTGATCCTCTACGCAACGCTCGGGATGATGGTGCTCGCCTCGATCGGCGATCTCCTGATGCTCTTCATCGGCCTCGAGCTCGTCACCTTCTCGCTCTACATCATGACGGCATACCTGCGCACCGACGCCCGCTCGGTCGAGGCCGGCATGAAGTATCTGATCCTCGGCGCCCTCTCATCCGGGCTTGTCCTCTTCGGCATCGCCTTCCTCTACGGAGCGACCGGCAGCACGCAGCTCTCGGCGATCCGCGACGCGGTGCTGGCAAATCCGCTGCAGCCAACTCCCCTGCGCTTCGGGCTACTGCTGGTGCTCTCAGGGCTGGCGTTCAAGATCGCTGCGGTACCGTTCCATCTCTGGGTGCCGGATGTTTACGAAGGCGCCCCGACGCCGGTGACGGCGTTCCTAGCGATCGGCTCCAAGACGGCTGGGTTCGCGGTGCTGTTGCGCATCGCCGGTGAAGTGATGGCTCCGGGGTGGGGCGTCTGGGCAATGTTGCTCGCGGTGATGGCGGCGATGACGATGCTCTACGGCAACCTCGCCGCGATGCCCCAGCTGAACATCAAGCGGCTGCTGGGATATTCGAGCATCGGGCATGCGGGATATATGCTGATGGGTCTTGCGGCAGGGACAACGGCGGGCGCTACCGGTGTAGCGTTCTATTTGCTGACGTATCTCCTAACGAACGCCTGCGCCTTCTTCGTGGTCGTGCTGGTCGGCAATGCGCTGGACAGTGACGAGCTGTCCGACTACTCCGGACTCTCGCGCCGCTCGCCGCAGCTGGCGGCAGCGCTCTTCATCGCGCTCCTGTCGCTGGCCGGGGTACCGCCACTGGCCGGATTCTTCGGCAAGCTGCTCCTCTTCAAAGCGGTCGTCGAGCAGCAGCTCTTGTGGCTGGCGCTCATCGGCGCGGCGAACGTCGTCTTCTCCCTCTACTACTACATGTTGATCGTCAAACGGATGTACATGGTCGCCCCGAAGCACACCAGCGCCATCACCATCGACCCGCGCTCGCGGCTGATCCTCTACGCCCTCTGTGCCAGCATCCTCATCCTCGGCACATTCCCCGCGCCGATCCTCAACCTCGCCTCCTCCGCCACCCAAGCGCTCTTCTAACCCGCTCCGCACGTAATACGTGAAGCGTTGTGCGCGAAGCGTAGAACCGAGCTACGAGTAGAGCCATCGTCGTCCTCAACTCAGACCATATCTCCGGATGCCTTCTCAGCACTTGATTACGTGTATCCTGTGTGATATGTTTCTACTGTGCATGGACGAACCACGGCGGGAGAAAGAGAATGGCAAACTTGACTCTAGCAATCCCAAGCGAGTTGAAGGAAACCATGAAGCGGTTTCCGGAGATCAACTGGTCCGAGGTAGCTCGGCAAGCCATTGTTGAGAAAGCCAAGCTGCTCGAGCAGATGAACCAGATGTTCTCCAAAAGCACTCTGACCGAGCAAGATGCAATCGAGATTGGACGACAAATCAAACGGCGGGTTCTAAAGAAACATCAACGCGCCGATTAATGGAACTTGTCGTTGACGCCAATATCCTGATAGCTGGGCTCCTCCGACGGTCGGTCACGCGCGAGCTACTCCTTGATGAGCGCCTCACGCTCTGGACACCTGAGCACAATCTTATGGAAACAGAGCGTGCGCTCGCGAGCTCCGCATTCCGCAAGCGACTTGGAGATTTCTCGACGGTAGAAGTTAGAGCCCTGCTGGGTTTCGTAACGTCCAAGATTGGTGTCCTTCCAGCATCTTCCTACCAACGACACTTCGCTGAAGCTCTCCGACTCGCTCCACATCCAGAAGATGCTCCCTACCTGGCGCTCGCCATGCACTTGCATATTCCCCTCTGGTCCAACGACGCCGCTCTCAAAAACCAGCACGCTGTACAAGTCTACGCCACCCACGAACTCCTGAAACTCCTCGCCTAGACAGCCGAGCGCGAGCTACACTTTCTCACTGCTCATCGTTACAATGGTTAGCAGGAACATCCGGACAAGCACGCAGAGGACACTTGAACGTGAAGCCAAGGTGTCGTGAAGAAGAAATAATGAGCGAGGCCACGGAGCTTGCACAAGCTCTGAGACCGAAGAGTCATAATGTGGACGCCGTGCTCAAAAACATAACCGACTCTGATCATCTAGGGCAAAAGGAAGCTCACCTTGCCATTCTCAGAGTGGGAGAGGTATTCGCAGGACACGTGACAGAACTGTACTTTGAGTCCCCCTGCCAACAACACAAGTCGAAAGGTCCTCACGATTTGATCGTGCAAACCCAAGACATACTGAGAATTGTGATCGAAGTCAAACGCTTCGCACCAACACAAACAAGCCAAGCGCTTGAGGACAAAATCTTCTCAAACGAAACGATGCGTCTGGTCGAGATCGAAGAAGACCCAGACAACAAAAGCGCGGGCTCTTTAGATACTTTGATATCCGAAGTCGTTGGCAAGGACGACAAGCCCGGAAACAAGTACGATCAGTTAGATCCAAATTGCCCAAACCTTGTGTGGATTGTCAGCCGGAATCTCTTCTTCGACTCGCCGAGATTCATCGGCATGGCCGCTGGGGAAATCCTGAGAATTGAGCGGGAGAAAACCGACTGCCGGCCTCAGACTAAATACCCGTACCTGACAGGGCTAGGCTGGCTACACGATATAGCCAGAGCTAACACCAGCGCCGTACCCCACTGCTACCTCATTCACCCTTGGCTAGGTCTGCCGGAATTCCTACGCAAAGCAAGTGTGACGACCGAAACACTTTTCGATAAGGAAACCGCGTAAGCTACAACTAGAAACTTGCTGCGCCTCTAAACTTATACGCTATGCGCTGGTTTTGACGGGTTGGTTTTTGGTGGTGCCGGGATTCAACAGCTCGTTCATGTCGAGCATCATTTCTTCCCGGCTGTAGGCGGCTATGCTGTGGAGTTGGGTGTCCATGCGGATGGCGTCTTCGGGGCAGGCTTCGACGCAGTAGCCGCAGTAGACGCACTTGCCAAGGTCGATGTCGAACGAAACGGGGACTTTCTCGATGTTGGGGTCTGGATGCTCGCCGGCGACGATGTAGATGCAGCGGGCGGGGCAGACGGTCTCGCACATCATGCAGGCGACGCAACGAGGGCTGCCGTCCTCACGCTTGGTGAGGCGGTGGCGAGTGCGCAGGCGCGGCGAAGTTGGACGCGACTCTTCGGGATACTGGTAAGTGGCCGCCGCGCGGACGTCCTTGAAGAGTCCGACCAGATGCATCGTGTGGAAGAACATGTTGCGGAAGAAATGGCTGGAGGTGATCCACAACCCCTCGGCAACCGCCGGGAGGTAGATCTTGTCCCACCACGTCAGCTCAGGTCGTTTTTTAACGATAATGCCCATGCGTACTCCGGAAACCGATCACCAGATTACAGGATCACCAGATCACCTGTTCGCACACAGTGCCGACATCAATCCGGTGCGCCGGTGCTCTGGTGCACAGGTGATCACACTCTACCCACGAGCCCAAAGTAAGACAACGCTTGTTACCACGATATTGCCCAACGACAACGGAAAGAGAATCTTCCACCCGAGATGCATCAGCTGGTCGTAGCGGAAGCGTGGCAGTGTCCAGCGGATCGTCATCAACAACCATAGGAAGAAGAGTACCTTCGCCGTGAATGATCCGATCTGCAGCAAGCTCACCGCCAGCGGCGGCAGCGCACATGCCGTGCCCCACGGAAACTGAAAGCCCGCAGCGCCAAGATACGGTACCTGCCAGCCGCCAAAGAAGAGCGTTGTCATCATCGCCGCCACGATCACCGTCTCAATGAAGTCCGTCAGGAAGAACATGCCGAACTTCATCCCGCTGTACTCGACGAAGTAACCGATGATCTCCGACTCTCCCTCGGGCAGGTCGAACGGCACACGCTTCGTCTCGGCCGTCGCCGCCGTGAAGAAGACGATCGCCGCCACCGGCTGCACGAACACGCCCCACATCGGCAGCCACCCGCCGGCCAGATACGTCCCCTGCCCGCGCACGATCTGCTGCAGGTCGAGCGAGCCG
>Ga0247727_10003989_pt1 | contig 31926 bp, 23 predicted proteins | sample WisWelCaveWW1625_FD_202498 | JGI IMG/M metagenome (GOLD analysis project Ga0247727, IMG submission 202498) | Biofilm microbial communities from Wishing Well Cave, Virginia, United States - WW16-25 | ecosystem: Environmental > Aquatic > Deep subsurface > Groundwater > Cave microbial mat | place... | reverse complement strand
GGGTTTCTCGTTGATTAAGGCCAAGATCGCGCGTTCGTGCAATTCTTGAATTTCGGGATAAAAAACGTCGAAAGTCCTTTTTGGTTTTGTCAGGTCGGCCATGCGGGCCTTTTCTTCGGGAGGAGTCTCCGGATTCGACGCTTTCAAAAATAATTGCTCGAGGAATTGGTTGGCGTCGACCCGGGTCGAAAGTGGGGCCTTGATCAAGGGGACGATACCGTCCGCATCGAACGCCACAAGATTTCCCGATTCGGTCAAGCCGTAGTTGTTCGTCCAGTTCTCGAGGTCGGTATCGGTGAATCCACGAATCCACATTCGGTATTGAAGTTCCTGGTGCATTTTGATGATCTTTTGAATTTCCTGCTGTTTCGAGTCCGCCGTTTGGGTGTCCCCGCGCGCCGTCGCCTCTACAATCTCTTTCTGGAGACCGGAAAAAACGTCGGCCACGACGCGAAACTCCTCTTGAACGATCACCGGGTTTTTGAATTCTTGCACTTTCCCGTCGCTCGTTCTTATCTTGAAGTCGTCCATCAGCATGGGGGCGAAAAGGCCGCCCAATTTATTTTTTGCAATTTTGAACCCGGGCAAAATGGATTCCGTAAAGTCGATCCGATATCCTGCGCGGTTAACGTCCTCGGCGCTCTTGACGATCACACCGAGGGTGGGGGCGGTGAAAACTTGCATTTGACTTCCGTCGAAATCGAAGCGGAAAGTAAACAGGTGCTGCAAAAGTCGTTCCTGCACAAATTTCCTGGCTTCGTTGTTCAGCAGCGTCTTTAATTTCGCCGCATTGATGCCCGCCGGGAAGAGCTGGTGGTCAGTGAAATTGAGGGTTCCCTCTTGGTAAGCTCTCGCCAGGAGCTGGGCCTTTTGTAGGGGAGAGAGGGAAGGGGCGGGAGGAGGGGTGGGCCCGATCGGCCCTTGGGCCCGCTGCCGCGGGGAATGGTCGGCCGCCAGGAGCGCGGCCTGGGCCTCATTAAAAACGGGACGGTTCTCGCTTCCAAAAACTTCCCAAACCGCCCGCTGTTCGGCCGAGGCCACGATCGCTTCGATCGCCTTCGCCAGGTTTTGGGGGCGCAGGGTCCCCTCGCGCCATTCGGCGGCGGCCGCGGCCATCGCGTCGGTCACGGGTTGGAGTTTTTTCCCCGTCCGGGCGCACGCGTGGAGCTTGATCAACAGGTTCCACCGGTGGAAGATTTCGACGAGACGGAAATAATCGATGGCGGGGTCGGTTCGCCGGAGGATCTGGAAAAACGGGTCGGTGTCCGACCAATAGCCGGGAACGGCGGTGAGCGCCTCGTACAGGGAACCCACGCTGGTGACGCGGTTCTCCTCCGCCAGGTGCATCAGCAAATGGAGGCTCGCGGCCGGGCCCACCCGGCGGGCGAGGGCACGGTCGACATCGTTGATGAGATGACCTTCCTCGGGCACGCTCCACCGCTCGACGATGCCGCGTAGCCGTTCCGCGATCGCGGCGACCCGCTCCGCGCGCGGAGCGGCGCTTTCGGCGGCCGTCACGGTCGTTTTCAGCGCGCGAGCGGCGAAACCCATGAAGGAGCTTTCGCTCGGCTGGGAGCTCATCGGGTCGAACCGCACGCCCAGGGTCAGGGTCCCCAGGAGGGCGATTTCCTCCCGCGAAAGACCGCCCAGATGCTTCAGGTCGTCCGCGGGGATGTTGAGTGCCCGCAGGGCCTTGGCCCGTTCCATCAGCGCGACCACGGCGGGCGCGTCGGCCAGGGGCTTCTGCAAGGGGCGTTTCCGGATGCGGTCCCAGGGGCTAAAGGCGGCGCTCAGAGTATTCTCGACTCCTAGCGCGTTAAAGCGCGGTAGCCCGTCGAGCGTCGCCAAATCGTCCAGCAGGGGCTGTTGCAGGTCGGGGTTGATGAGGCCCAAGAACAACAGCCTCACCGCGGCCTTTTCCTCCGTGTTGTCCCACGTGGCCACGCCCTTCATGAGGAACTCAGACAGGCGGGCCAAATAATCCACCGCCGGAATCCCGGCGCCGTCCTCGGCCGAGGGGCTGGTGAGCAGTTCCAGGAAATCGGCTTTGGAAAGTCCGAGAACGATGCCTTCGTTTTCCCGGACGAGATGCATTGTCAGGACGCGCTCGATCGTCTCCGCCGACCTCTGGGGCGCGGCGGAGGCCATCAGGAGTTCGAAGAGCCGGTCGTGGATTTCCTCAGATTCAGTCACGTCGAACACCCGGTCCAGCAGAGAGTTGATCTTCAAGAGCACCGGGCGGTCGGGGCCGGCGGCGCGTGCGTTCGGAAAATCCAGGAGATGCCGGAGGTACAACCAGCGGAAATCGCGCGAATAGGAACGCAGATCTTTGGTGGGGGCGGCGGAGGCCACGGCCCGGGCGGCGTCTTTGAAGGCCGCGCCTTCCTTGCTCAGGGCATGGGCCAGGAACCGGTAGGTGGACCTTTCGTTTCGATCGTCGGGTTCCATGCCGTCCACTATTTTTCCCAGGGCGATCACGCCCTCGGGGTTTGCCTTGGCGTGGCGGACGATCAGCTTCCCGAGTTCGTCCCGCGTCGGCCCATACCCAGCGGAGGGCGAGGACGGGCCGTTGCGGGCCACGTAGAACAGGCAGTTCAAGGCCATGGCGAGCTCGGGCTTTTCGTTCAGGCGGGCCTCGGGGGCGAGAAGGCGGTCCATCCCCGTGAGGACCTCCGGCGAGTTGAAGTGGCCCTGCTTGTGAAAGGTCGCGAGGTCCCCCGGGTAGTCTTCCTTGGAACCCGTCAGGAAGGGCCGTGCGTTGTTGCGGCGGGCGAGGTTCACCCCGCTGTGGCCCAGGACGCTGGCGGCGAAGCCGCCCACCATGGGCCCCAGGAGCGGCGCCAGGGCGCTGGCCAATTGCTGGACCCCGTGGAGGGGGTTGGACCAGAAATCTGAGGTTGCAACGGTCACCAGCGCGGTGACGGCATCCCGGCCCAGGAGCGGGAGCTTGTCAATGACTTCCACGGGCGAGAGGCCCGCGAAGGAGGGAACGAAGGCCCCGGTCAAGAGAACGGTCACGCCCAGGGAGAGGGCGCCGAAACCGACAAACCAGGTCAGGATACCCAGGCGCTCCAGGTGCGTGGAGGGCCGCTGGAGGATCCGGCCGTCGGCGGATTCGTAGAAGACGTCCCGGGGGTAATCGCGGGTGAGGAGGCCAGCCATGATGAAGGTGCTGACCAGGGACCATACGGGGGCCCAGGCCAGGATCAGGAGCGGGTGGGCCAGGAGCAGGAGACGGAAATTTTCACCGAAGGGCGCGCGCCAGAGCAGGGTGCGGACCGGGTCCCGGAGCATGGACGGCGCGTAGTTGCCGGAGACGAGCGGTACCTGGGCCAGGAAGCGGAACCCGGGCATGGGCGTGGCCAAGACCCGTTGCACGGCGGCGGCCCAGCCGCGGACGGCTCTCTCCACCGAAATCGGCCGAAGCCCCAGCCGGCTCGCCAAGGCGTTCCACCCGCGGGCGAGGCTGGCGGCGCGACCGGCCAATCCGACGGCCAGAGCGGCCACCGCGGCCAGGAAGGACCCGGAGCGTCGCGCCAGATCCACGGCGTGGTTGTTGCCGATGTGCACGTGCCGGTTTTCCGCCCCGTGGGCGTTGTCGCAGGGCTCTACGGATTTGGCGGGCGACACGGCGACGGATTTTGCGCCGTTTTGCAGAACTTCCTGCACGCCGCGGAGGAGCTTCGTGGTTTGGTTCGCGGGGTCGGCCAGGGCGATGGGGTGGGAGAGATAGATGCGGTTCCCGGCCACCATTTTTTCCAGGGGCATGGGGTCGCGGGCCAGGATGTCCAGGTAGTCGCTCTCGTTGGGAACGTCGGCGATCTTGGGCGTCACGACCACGTAGGAAATCTGTTTCTGCCGAAGGAGATTGGTCAGCCCTTCGGTGTGGAAGCCCCCGGCCACCAGGACGCCCGTGGCCGTGCCCTTCTCGGTCATTTTGGCCAGGAGGTTGGCCAGGAGGGCGTCGTTGCGCCGGACGGCGTAGGAGCAGAAATCCTCAAAGGGTTTGAGCGTCTCGGCGGTCAAGGTCGGAAGCCGGGCGACCGTCCGGTCCAGGGCGGCCAGCCGGTCCCGGAGGGCCAGGACCTCGGTCCGGCGTTTTTCGTAGATCAGCCAGTCCGGCATGGCCATCTCGTGGCGGAGCATTTTTTCCAGGAGGGCCAGGTCCCGGGCGATTTCCATCAGGGCTTTTTCGTCCGGGGTTTTGGCCAGGGAGTTTTGGGCGGCGATCTCCAGGGCGTCCAGCTCGGCCACCAGCTCGTTGCGGTTGATCTTTTCGGCCAGGAGGACGTAGGTGGTGTAGCTGGAGAGCGAGCCGAAATCGTCTAGGCGGATTTTGTTGTCGACGCACACCCGCCGGAGGTGGCGGTGGTAGTCGCCGTAGCCCAGGCGCCCGGTGCGGTAGTCGATGCTCCGGGCCACCAGGTCCTCCACGGCGGGTTTCGACAGGCGGTGGACGAGCACTTCCACCAGGCGCTGGCGTTCGGTTTCGACGGCTTTGAAATCGAGGTTTTCCTCCCATTCCAGGGCGTTCAACAACAGGCTGACGTTGGGGATGTCCAGCCGTTCGTCCCGGACGCCCGGGGTTTTGACCAGGGCGCGGACGTAGTCGCCCAGTTTTTTCCGCTGGGCCTTGTAGGCCTGAAAGTGCCGGTCGAAGGCCTTTAGCCCGTCGGAGAAGGTCGTTTTCTTCTGCTGTTCGGCGGCGGCCCGCAGGGTGGCCAGCGTGGCCAGGAGGGCGGTTTTGTTCTTGAAGGCGGTCTTCAGGGCTTTGACGTTGCCTTCGTAAAGGGCGGAATCCTCGGCCCCGAAAAAGGCGGGGGATTGCGGGAGGGTGAGGCCGGCGTATTCCGGCCCGGCGATCAAACCCTTCACCAACAGAAAATCGGCGATGTCCTTGGTGATCGTGGCGTCGGGGTAGCTCCGGTAGGGGTCCAGGGTGAAGGATCCCGAGGCGCCCTCCAGGCCCACCAGGTTGACCCGGCGTTCCTGCATGAGGGACCCCAGCATGGCGGAGATATTCCGCTGGGCGTCCTCGATGCCGTGGGCGTCCTGGATGTGGACGACGACGGGGGCGTTGGCCTTGGGGGAGAGGTACACGTCCCGGACCCAGCCGTAGGGCGTGACCAGCCGCGCCAGCCAGTCCCGGGGCGCCGTTTTGCCCGCGGGGAGTTGGGCCAGTTCCGCCGGGGCGGCCGCGGTGGGCCCGCCAGCGGCGCCCAGGTCCATGCGGGCGGCCTGGGGGAGCTGGGAGAGGAGGATGTTCCCCTGCTGGCCCAGGTCGATGCCATCGGATTCCAGCGGTTGCATCTTGCGGGTCGCGACCCGCCGGGCGCTCCAGAAATTTTCCTCCTGGGCGTAGAGCCCCACGACGTTGCAGAAAAAGAAGGACGCGGCCAGGGCGCCGCCCAAAGCCGAGCGGAGGAGCCGTCGCTCCTGAGGAGCGCCGAGTGTCCCCGGAGCTCTGCGGAGGGGGCGGAGGCCCGCCGCCGAAAAGCGGAGGGAGCAAAGAAGGCGTGGGATCAAGTTGGTTTTCATCGTTTAGAGGCGGCCGGAAGGGTGGAATCCCCCTCGGCAGCGCCCATATAGAAGAATAGGAGATGAAGGGGGAAAATGCCCTTAAGATGATGTAAATTATTTGTAACTGTATAGTCGGGCGGCTATCCCGTCATGGCAATTGTTCTGTAACCTTAAAACCGGACGATTGGGAACACAAAGGTGGACACCCCTCGGTCTTAACGGGGTCCCGGGGATGGGGTCGGCGCGCATTTTTCCGGCGGCCGTCCTGCGGTGGGCGGCGAGGAACGGCAAACCCCACAGCAGGTCAAGGGAGCTGAAGACGGCGATGGGGACCGCCGTCCGGTGCAGGGCGAACAGAATCAGGCCCGCCGCGCCGAAAGCCGCTTTTTCAACCATGCCGGGGATCATGAGGGGACGATAGCGTACCGGATCCCGGCTGACGATGAGGAAGGCAAACTGCCAGGCCAGACCCACCCCCCGATAAAACCATAGAAATATTCCGGATGGGTGAGGACGGGGGGAAAATCCCGCCCGATGCGCCCCTCCATGAAATAGTCACGGAAGGAGCGTGATCAACCCGTAAATCCCAGCCGAACGAAATACCCATCGAGAGAATCGCATTGATCAAGACCTCCGATACTTACCGAAAGCCGGTGCATTGATGGTTTTCAAGGGAAATTATAGGATACAAGGGCCCAAACGGTTCTTTCCCAATCGTTGTCCCCCACTTTTTACGTTGTGTTTTCGCTCTAAAAATTTATGAAAACCGTATATTTTGATTGTAACGCTACCACCCCGGTGCGGCCGGAGGTGTTCGAAGCCATGCGGCCGTTCCTATCGGCCGACGGGGAGTACGGCAATCCCTCGAGCCTTCACACCGTGGGCCAGCGGGCCCACGCCGCTCTGGAGGCGGCGCGGGAAAAAGTGGCTGCCCTTCTGGGCGCGGCGGACGCGTCCGAGATCGTTTTCACCTCCTCGGGGACCGAGGCGGACAACATGGCCATCGTGGGCGCGGCCTTCGCCCACCGGGAGCGGGGGAGGCACATCGTCACCTCGGCCGTCGAACACCACGCGGTGCTCCACACCTGTGAATATTTGGAGAAGGAGCACGGTTTCCAGGTCACCCGGCTCCCCGTGGACAGACAGGGGCGGGTATCGGCGGAGGACCTGAAGCGGGCGATCCGGCCGGACACCATCCTGGTTTCGATCATGGCGGCAAACAACGAGATCGGGACGATTGAGCCCACGGCGGAACTGGGCGCCGTTTGCCGGGAAAAAAGGATCTTGTTCCACACGGACGCCGTGCAGGCCGCTGGAAAAATGTCCCTGGACCTGAAAAATTCGCCCGTGGACATGGCGGCCATTTCCGGCCACAAGATTTACGCCCCCAAAGGGATCGGGGCGCTCTACATCCGCCGAGGGGTGCGGCTTCATGCCCTGTTGCACGGCGGCGCCCATGAAAAAAATCGCCGGGCGGGCACGGAAAATGTCCCCGGCGCGGCGGCCCTGGGCGCGGCCTGCGACCTGGCCCGGCGGGAAATGCCCAAGGAAGAACCGCGGATCCGCGCGCTTCGGGACCGGTTGGAAAAAGGCATTCTTTCAGGGGTGCCCGCCGTTTTCCTCAATGGCCACCCGACGGAACGGCTGGGCAATACGACCAACCTGACCTTCGAATACGTGGAGGGGGAATCCCTTGTGTTGGCCCTGGACCAGGCGGGTTTCGCCCTGAAGAAAAGCGATCTGCCGGGGGTGGAGGTTTCCACCGGGTCGGCTTGCGCATCGGGCCTTCTCGAGCCGTCCCACGTGTTGAAGGCCATCGGCGTTCCGCCGGAGCACATCCACGGGAGCGTGCGCTTTTCCCTGGGCCATTTCAACTCCGACAAGGACGTGGATTCGGCCTTGGAAATCATACCCGCGGCCGTCGACCGGCTCCGGAAAATGTCGCCCCTCTGGGAAGACCGCGCCCCATCCCCTTCCGGGAAGGGTTAGGAGCCAGGATGTATTCACCGAAAGTGATGGATCATTTTCAGAACCCGCGGAACGTGGGCGAACTCGCCGACGCGGACGCAATGGGAAAAGCGGCCAGTTCCACCTGCGGAGACATCCTGCGCCTCTATTTGAAATTTAAAGACGGGCGCGTGGTCCAATCGACCTTTAAAACCTTTGGTTGCGGGGCGGCCATCGCCATGTCCTCCGTCCTGACGGAAATCGTCGTCGGGAAGACGGCCGATGAGTTGAAGGCGGTCACCAATGTCCAGGTGGCCGAGGCCCTGGGCGGCCTGCCGCCCATCAAAATGCACTGCTCGGTGCTGGCCGAGGAGGCGCTAAAATCCGCCCTGGAAGATTTGGCCCAAAGGAACCGCAGCGCGGCGTGAAGACAGGGGCCCTATGAACATTCTCGTCGCGATGTCTGGCGGTGTGGATTCCTCCGTGGCGGCAGCGCTTTTGGTGGAACAGGGCCACCGGGTGCTGGGCGTCACCCTACGCCTGCTCAAGGTCGAGACTGGCTTCGGTTGCTGCGGGTCCACCCGGGACATCGACGACGCCCGGGCGGTCTGCGCCCGGCTCGGCGTCCCCCATTACGTCATGGATTTTTCCCCCACGTTCCGCAAAAACATCATTGATCCCTTCGTGGACGACTACCTGGCCGGACGTACGCCCAACCCCTGCATTTCCTGCAACCGCCACGTGAAGTTCGACGCGCTTTTGAAGAAGGCCCTCGTTTTGGGCGCCGATGCCGTCGCCACGGGGCACTACGCGCGGATTTCGCGTAAGGGGACCGCCGGGGGCGCGGTGTTTCGCCTTCGCCGGGCGGTGGATTTGTCCAAAGACCAGTCCTATGTGCTTTACCACCTGGGCCAGGTGGAGCTGTCGCGCCTTGTTTTTCCCGTGGGCGACCTGACGAAGCCCGAGGTCCGGGAAGCGGCCCAGCGTTTCGGTTTGAACACCGCGGAGAAATCCGAAAGCATGGAAATCTGTTTTGTGCCGGGGAAGGACACGGGCGGTTTCGTGGCCGCCCACGCCCGTGCCACCGGCCGCGCCGACGAAACCCTGCGGCCGGGCCCCCTGAAGGATTTGACGGGCCGCCGGATCGGCACGCACCGGGGCGCCGCTTTTTACACCCGCGGCCAACGGAGCGGGCTGGGGGCCGTGGGACGGCCGATTTATGTGGCGGACATCGACCCCGCCACTAACACCCTCACCGTGGGGGACGCGAACGACACCCTGTGCGAGGCCTTCGAAGTGCGGGACGTGGCTTGGTCGGAGGGGACGCCGCCGGCCCTGCCCGCCGGGATTCGCGTGCAGATCCGTTCGCACCACGAGGCCGCGGCCGCTCGCCTGGTTGACCGTGAGGGATCGGTTTGGGTGGAAACGGAAACCCCCCAGCGGGCCGTGACGCCCGGACAGGGGGCGGTGTTCTACGACGAAGGGGAAGTGATCGGGGGAGGCGTCATTCAACGCGCCCCGCTCCGCGCGCAAGGGGTTCGCCCGTGAGTCAATATTTCGACGTGGTGGTGGTGGGCGGGGGCGTGATCGGCTGTTCGGTGGCGTTCCACCTGGCCAAAAAAGGCGTGAAGGTGATGGTGGTGGAAAAAAACGCCATCGGCGGCCAGGCGTCTTCCGTGGCCGCCGGCATGCTGGCCGCCCAGGAGGAGGCCGCCAAGCCCGACGCGTTTTCTGAGGCCTGTCGCGAGAGCCGGGCGCTTTTTAAGACGCTGGTTCCCGAGGTCCGGGAGTTGTCGGGCATCGACCCCGAATATGAAATTTGCGGCATGTGGCGGGTGGCGGCCTCGGAGGTGGACGTTCCCGAGCTTCTGGATCGAAAACGTCGGCAGGAAGCGCTCGGGCTGGCCGTGGAATGGCATTTCCCCGGGCAACTGGCCGAACGGAACCCCGGGCTCGCCCACGCCGTCGGCGGCCTCTATTTCCCCGAAGACGGGCAAATCAACAGCGCGAAGTGGGCTTTGGCCCTGGCCGAAGCCGGCCGGCGGCTCGGCGTGCGCTTCTTGGACCGGGCGATGGGTGTCGAGTTCGCGCGCGATGGACGGCGCGTGTCGGGGGTTCGTGCCCAGGGGGAATTGTTCGCCGCCGATCGGGTCGTGCTGGCGGCGGGGGCCTGGACCTCTCTGCTGTTGGAGTCCTTGGGCCTGTCCCTGCCCCTGGAGCCCGTTAAAGGGCAGTTGATGATTTTGGGCGGCGCACCGCGGGCCTTCGGCGGCCCCATCTTCGCCGCGTCGGGCTATCTGGTTCCCAAGGCGGACGGCCGCCTGATCGTAGGTTCCACCATGGAACGGGTGGGGTTTAACGTTCGTCCGACGCTGGAGGCCCAACGGATACTGGCGGACTGGGTGGCGCGATGGGCCCCCGCTTTCTCCGCTTACCCGACGGTTGAATTTCAAGCGGGGTTGCGCCCGGGCACACGCGACGGATGGCCCGTCATGGGGCAACTGTGGGATTACGATAATCTTTTCATTTCGGCAGGCCATTTCCGGAACGGAATACTTCTCTCGCCCCTCGCCGGCCGCGCCATGGCCGACGGCATCGTGAACGGACGTTGGGCTCCTTCGGCGGCGGCCTTCGCCCCGGAGCGGTTCCGCCCCGTGGGCGCCGGAACCCCGTGACACTCGGACCTCTTCTCCGGGGGACCGATAAAGTCATTTCCCGGGCGGGGCTGGAGAAAAAACTCGCGCTGGGCCGCCCGCTGCGCGTGAAACTCGGCGTGGACCCCACCTCCCCGGACCTCCACCTGGGCCACACCGTGGCGCTCAACAAACTCCGCCAGTTCCAGGACACCGGCCACGAGGCTGTTCTCATCATCGGAGACTTCACGGCCGCCATCGGCGACCCATCCGGGCGGTCCGAACTTCGCCCGCCCCTGAGCGCCGACGAAATCGAAAAAAACGCCGAGACCTATCTGTCCCAAGTCCAAAAAATCCTTGATCCCAGGAAAACGAAGGTTCAACACAATTCAAAATGGTTGACAGGCCTTTTTTCGAATCAAAACACCGGCCCGCTGCGGACGCTCAATGCCCTGCTGGCGAATTTTACCGTCCAGCAATTGACGGAGCGCGAGGATTTTTCAAAACGGATCAAAGAAGGCCATCCCCTCTCGCTCTTGGAACTCCTCTACCCCCTGGTCCAGGGATACGATTCCCTCGAGGTCAAGGCGGACGTGGAGATCGGCGGCGCCGACCAGCTTTTCAACCTGCTCATGGGGAGGGAGGTCCAGAAGAAGGCGGGGCAGGAACCGCAGGTCGTTTTGACGCTTCCTCTCCTGGAAGGCACCGACGGCGTCAAAAAAATGTCCAAGTCCTACGGCAACGCGATCGCGTTGAATGACGAGCCCGAGGAGATGTTCGGCAAAATCATGTCGCTCTCGGACGACCTGATGTGGAAATATTACGAGCTCTTGACTGACCATGCGTTGAAAAACCTCAAGGCCCTTCACCCCATGGAAGCGAAAAAACAGCTGGCCCAGGAGATCACGGGCTGTTATCACGGCGTCGCGGCCGGCGCGGCCGCCCAGGCGCGTTTTGAGAATGTTTTCTCCAAGAGGGGCAGCCCCGATGACATTCCCGAGCACCGCGCCTCGAAGGCGTCGCTCCGGGTCGTGGATTTGCTCGTTGAAGCCGGTCTTGCGCCGTCGAAAAATGAGGCCCGGCGGCTCCTCCAGCAGGGAGCCGTCGAGGTGGCCGGAGAGAAAATACCGGAGGACCGGGAACTGACGTTCCACTCCCCGCTTCTGGTCAAAGTCGGCAAGCGCCAGTTCCGAAAAGTTCTGCCCAAATAAAAGGAGCCCCCATGCACGACGGCCGCGAGACGTACTACCACCCCAAGGACCTGGGGCGCCACGTGATGGGGAAGGGGAACAAGGAGTTGTGGGACAAGTTCATGGCCTATTACGGGGCCGTCTTTCAGAAGGGCTCTCTGAGCGAGCGGGAGAAGGCCCTGGTCGCCCTGGGGGTCTCTCTCCCTAGCGATCCAATGCCCCTGCTGCATCGACGTCTACACCCGGGCCTGCCCGGCACTGCCACGTGGACGCCGGGCCCGACCGCCGGGAAATCATGCTCCGGGAAACCCTGGACATCTGCGTGGACGTCCTGGCTCGGACGGACATCCCGACGTTGGACATCACGGGGGGTGCCCCCGAGCTAAACCACCATTTCCGCTGGCTGGTCGAGCGCGCCAAGTCTCTGGGACGCCACGTGATGGACCGGTGCAACCTGACGATCCTCACGGTTCCGGGGCAGTCGGACCTGGCCGGGTTTCTGGCCCGCCACCGGGTGGAAATCGTGGCCTCTCTGCCCTATTTTTTGGCCGAACGGACGGACGCCCAGCGGGGGGACGGCGTGTTCGACAGGTCCATCGAGGCCCTCAAGCTCCTCAACCGGTTGGGTTACGGGAAGGAAAGCACGGATCTGACCCTCAACCTGGTTTACAACCCGGTGGGGGCCTTTTTGCCTCCTGCCCAGGAAGAGGTGGAGTCCCAGTTCAAAAGGGAACTGGCGGAACGCTTCGGCGTGGTCTTCAACAGTCTCTACACCATCACCAACATGCCCATCAGCCGCTACTTGGATTTAATCTCTTCGGGCAACTACGAGGGGTACTCGGAATTACAATGACCAAAGAACTCCCGGTTCCCCACGCTTCGCCGGTCCGGCGGGGCATCGCTCTTCTCACCCTCACCTTCCGCCACTGGCGGGAAGACCACTGCACGCTCCTGGCTGCCGGTCTGGCCTATTACACGCTGATCTCCCTCGTGCCCCTCTCGGTACTCTTCCTGGCCGTGGGCGGGAAGGTCCTGGGGTCCCTGGCCGGCATGGGCCGGCTGGCGCCGGCGCTCACCGGGGCTTTGGGGCCGGAGGTGGCCGGTTCCATCGAAAAAATCCTTCTGTCCGCCTCCTTTCAGGGGTTCGGACACGCCACCCTTTTGAGTTTGGTCCTTCTGATGTGGGCGGCGTCCATCGTTTTCGCCCACCTTCAAAAGACCCTCAACATCATATGGGACGTTCGCCCGCGGCCGGGGGTCGGCGGAGTTCTGGTGAACCGCTTTTTTAGCTTCACCATGACCCTGGCGGTGGGCTTTCTTTTTCTCGTCTTCGCGCTCTTAAACGCCGGGATGGGGTTGGCGAAGAATTTTCTCTCGGTGTTGGCGCCGGTGCTGGTGGAGAAAATCCTTCTTTGGGAGACGGTGAACCTGATCGTCTTCTTCGGCCTGCAGGCGGTGTTGTGGGCCCTGGTGTACCGGATTCTTCCCGCCCTTCGGCTGGCCTGGCGGGACGTGCGGGTGGGGGCCGCAGTGACGGCGGCGCTCACCACTGCGGGGATTTACCTTCTTCGGATTTACTTTCGGAACGTTCCGGAGTTGTCTGTGTTCGGCGCCGCGGCGTCGGTCATGGCGGTATTAATTTGGGTTTATTTTACTTCCCAGATTTTTCTACTGGGGGCCGAATTCACCTGGGCCTGGGCGCACCTCTTCGGTTCGCTCTCTTCGCGCGGGGGGGAAGACCCCGCCGTTCAAGCCGGCGGTTGAGGTTTTCTTCGGGGACCTTTAACGGTCAATAAAAGAAAGAGGAAAACCCAAAACGCCGCGGCGGCCGCCAACGCCAGGGCGAAGGGCAGGGGGTTGGAGTAGCGGGGGCGCAATAAGGCGACGAGGAAGGCCAGGAGTATCCAGCCAGCCGCCCCAAGGGCCGCCCCGCCGGCCCGCAGGACCCAATAATCCCGGGCGCGCCAATCCGCCCGCGGCCGGCCCAGCAGGATTTCCGCCGGCGACGTCAGCGAGAGCTTCGGTTCGCCTTCACGATTGTCCATAGCCACCGTCCTCCGAAGCCCAGGAACACCAGAAATCCCAATACCCCCGGCAACCGCCCCAAGATTGAAAGCAGGACCATGAGGACGAACCCTGCGGCCGTGAGGCCCGCCGGAGTGAACGCTTTTTCAAACAGCCCCTGCCGGTTCCGCACAAAACCTTCCACCGATCCCCGGAGGCCCGACCATCGGCGGCGCGTCCGCCAGAGGGCTAGGACGACGCCCGCCAGAACCAGGAGCTTCAGAAACCCGATCAACGCGCCGCGCGCGAAAAAACTGGTCAGCCGGACGGGTTCGCTCTCGGTGACCAGGCGCTTGGTGAAGCGGAACACCTGGCCCGTGTTGGGCACCTTGACCCGGATGGGCAGGACGCCGGCTTCCCCGTTGGATTTTCCTTCCGTGGCGAAGGCGCCTTCCCGGGCCTGGGAGAAGAAATTGACCTCCCGCTCCACCTGCCGGGCGTAAGCCTCCTCGTCCACGTCCTGGTCCTTGTCAAATTGGCCGCGCTGCATCCACTGGGCCGACTGTTTGGCCGTCTTCTCCGCGCGCTTTTTCCGCGCTTCGTAAGTGGCCGGCTTGTCCTCGCCGTATTCCCCGCCCAGGGATTCGGCGGAGGAAGTGAGGCCCCGGAGCACCCGGCGGTTCCCCAAAAGCGCCTGGCTCACGGGGCGGAACCCTTCGGCCTGGGCCTCCTTGTCCACGTCGCCGCCGAAGTAAAGGACGTCCACCCGATGGGGCAGGTAGACGGACCAGAACATTTGGCTGACCACCACGTCGGGGATGGGGAAGGCAAAGTCCCGGCGGCTCGCGAGCCCGGGGCGTCCCCGGTCCAGGAAATACATCACTTCCACATCGAAACCCTCGGGCGCGCCCGAGGAGCTCGAGGAGCGGTTCAAGGGGATGAGAAGAAGTCCCTTCTCGTTCTTGGAGGGCTTCTGGGGGCGGCCGCCCACGAAGACGGTCCACACCTGGGCCTTTTCCGGGAGGGCGAGCTCCAAAAATTGCTTGGCGCTGTTGCGGACGTTGAAGGTGATGTGGTGGACTTCCTTGCCGTCCTCCAGCATCAAGGTGACGCCGTTGGCCTCGTCCACCACGGTGGAAATCACCTCCACCTGCTTGTGGCGCTGGACGTCCAGGCCGAGGGAAAAGGGCGGGCGGGGGTACTTGTACCCGAAGAGGAGCGGCCGGCCCTGGGCCAATCCGGTGAGGGAGGGGGGAAGCTCCGACACGTCCTGGCGCTGGAGGCCCGACACCTCCACCGCCTTGGCCTCCGCCGTGGTGCGGAGCTCGACGGCCAAAAAGCCGCTGTCCCGCACCGCGCCCAGGGTTTGAAAGCCGTCGAAGGAGAGCATCTCGCTTTTCTCCTTCATCACGCGCTCCGCCAGGATGGTCAGCGCCGCGCGACCCTGGCGCGCGTAGGTGAAGGGGACCACCAGGACGGCCCTGGCCGGGTCACCCTGGGTTTTCCAGTCGCCCACGGCTTCGCCCTGGACGTCGATCACCGTGTAGCCCGTGGGCACTCGTAGATTCAGCGTGTTCACGGTGTTCTGCAAGATTTCCAGCTCCACCTGGGCCTTGACCCGGAGGGCGTCTTCCTCGATAGAAAGCAGTTGGTGAGCCACGGAATAAACCTTCGCCGGGCCCTTCTGCCTCTCGATTTCGACGGCGTTCCAGGTGAGGGTGACGTGGCCGGTGGAGGAGAGCGTGGCCCGCACCCGCGTGGCCGCGCCCTCGCGGACGGTCTCGACCGCGGCGGCGCCGGGAATGTTCACCTCGGCGTTGGCGTAAGGTAGGAGGAGTTCCAATTGGGTGATGGGCGTCTCGGGGACGGAGAAGGCCAGGGAGTAGGGGGGTTTCTCGAAGGACCCGGAGGCCGTGAACGCGGCCGTGATCTCCTGTTCCCCGGGGGCCGTCAGAAGGACGTAGGTGCGGCCTCCCTCGTTTTCAACCAGGGCGGGGCGGCCGTTCAAGAGGATGTCCTCGAAGGCCACCGATCCGGTGAAGAGGGGCACCCGGAGCGGCGAGAACCCGCCCGAGGACGGCGGCACCTGGACCCGGAAGCGCGCGGACACCAGGGCGCCCGTTTTGCTGACCCGGACGGAATACACCGCCTTGGTCAGGAAATATTTCGCGTCGGTTCCGGCGGGGGGTTTCATTTGGTCCAGGAGACGCTTGAACTCGGCCCGCGCCAGGACGACCCTGCCGTTCTGAAGCTGGAAGGGGGGCATCTCGGTCACGCCCGTTTGCTGGACGAGGCGCTGGAACTCCTCCCAGGTCAGGGACACGTTGTCCTGGCCGAGCTTCAGAAGTTTTTCAAACTGGTCCCAGGGCAGGTTGAGTTCGCCCTGGCCGTCGGGCTTGGAGTCCTCGGCCCGGGCGGCGACGGCGGCCAGCAGGGCCACGGCGAAGAGGGCGGGATATTTTCTCATGACGCATCTCCTTCGTTCAAGAGGCGGAAAATCCAGCGTGTGACGGCGGCCCAGAATCCCAAAACCGCCAGGAAAAACAGGAGTCCGCCAGGGTAGGACGCGAGGAGCGCGGCGACGGCGGCGGCGAAGAGAGAGCCCGTTGGTGTGAGGAGGGGTCCGAGGCCGGGAAGGTGGGGGCGAACCTTCACCCAAAGGTTTTGAACCGGCGGAATCCAGCGGGCGCGGAAACGAACCAGACCGAGGAGGGCCAGGATCCCCGCTAGAATCTTGAGGGCGGCGATCAGGCCGGTTTTCGCGGTCCAGAGGGGAAGGGGCTGGAGCGTTCCCGATTCGGGAAGGTCCTGGGTGAAGGTGAGGGGCGTCCCCAGGGCGGGCACGTCGATTCGAATGGGGAGGACGCCGCTCACCGCGGAAACCCGGTCGGCCAGACCCTCCAGGCGGCCGATCTCCTTGTCTTGGCCCCCCGCGCCGCCCGAAGGGGCCGGGGATTCGGGAACGCCACATGCCGCTCCTTCATTGTCGGTCCATCCAGCTCCGACGACCTCCGATTTGCTTGTCTGTGTGCCCTGTACTTCCATGGGGGCACTCATGGCCGGGACCGATTTTAATTTGCTCCCGACCATGGACCTGAAACGACCGGCGTTCCTGCGGTCCGAGGACAGTGCCCCCCTCAGGGCGAAATGTTCGTCGGCCTTGTTCTCGAAAAGGGAAATGGGAACGGGCCTTTCCCTTTCCCAGCGCCGACCCAGGTAGGCGAAGCGGTGGGTCTTGGGGGTGTAGAGGGTCCAGCGGAGGCGGCTGGTGACCATGTCGGGAACGGGGAACTCTAGGATCGGACGGCCCAGGAGCGAGTAACGCGGGGTTTCCTGATAGAAGACGACCTCGACGGGGAGAAACGCCCGGCGGAGTGAGCCGCCGGCGCTCAAAAGCGGGATCAACACCCTCTTCTTTTCCGAGAGGGAGGGCTTCACGGGCTGGCCGCTCACGAAGGCGCTCCAGAGCTGGGCGTCCGCGGGAAGCTGGACCTCCAGGAACTGCCGCTCGCGGTTTTTCACCTGGTAGAGCACCCGGTGCAGGCGCTTGCCGTCGGGAAGAAGCAGGGTCGTGCCCTCTCCCGCGTCGATCACCGAGGAAACCAAGCCCACGTCCCTGTGGGGTTCCACGTCCAGAGAAAGGGAGAAGGGCGGGCGGAGGAACTTAAAGGCGAAAAGGAGCGGGCGCTCCGAACGCGTCACGAATTCCACCGGCAGTTCCTGGACGTCCACCCGGTCCAAATTCTCCAATCGGGGTTTGGGAATTTCCGCGGAGGTCAACAACTCGACCGCCAGGGCGCCCCGGTCCCGGAGCGCGCCGCGCACCGGCAGGCCGGTGAAGGAAAGCGTGTTCTTCCCCTCGTTCAGGAGGCGCTCCAACGTCACGTCCAGGGCGATGTTCCCCTGCCGGGCGTAGGTGAAAGGGATCTCCAGTAGCGCGGGTTTCCCCGGGCGCTCCGTCCACTCCCCCAGGTCCTGGCCGGTCACGCGGATCACCGTGAAGCCGGACGGGACCTCCAGGACGACCCGGCTGACGTTGTTCTGCATTACCTGGAGGTCCAGGCGGCTTTGGACGCGCAGGGCGTCGTCCTCGATGGACAGGAGGTGGCGGGACTCCGCGTAGACCTTGGCCGGGCCCTTGGCCTCGTCCGGAATCCGGGGATGCCAGCGCACGGTCACGTATTCCGTCGTGGGCAGGAGCGCCCGCGCCCGGGTGCCCCGGGCCGTCCCGAAAATCTCCCGCTGGAGGGCGGGGGAGACCTCGATGTCCAGATAGCGCTCGGGAATTTCCGCGCGGAATTCCGTGATGGGCGTGCGAATGAGGGACAGGGAAAATTCCTGGGCCGCGCGGGCCTGGGGCGCGCGGACGACGTAGGTCAGGCGAAGGTCGTGGTCCCCCGGGCCGGAGACCGTGACGAAGAGCCGGCCGTTCTCCCGCTCGGCCAGGGCGGGGCGTCCGTCCAGGAGGATCTCCTCGAAGGCGGCCTGGGTGGGAAAGACGTCCAGCCGCAGGGGTTTGACCGTTTCCCGAAGGCTGAGGCGGAGCGCCGCTTGCACGCGAACGCTGTCGCCGGAGAGCCCCGCGTCGTAGACGGCCCGGGTGATGTAGGACTTGGACGCCGCCGGCGGAGGCGGCTGGAGACTTTGGACCAGGCGGGTGAACTCCGCGCTGGAAAGGACCACCTCGCCCTGGACGACGCTGTAGGCCGGGGTTTTCTGAACACCGGTGTGGCGCAGGAGCGTCTGGAACTCCGACCAGGAGAGCCGGACTTCGTCGCCGCCAAGTTTCAACAGTTTTTGGAGGGTTTCCCAGGGAAGGCGAAGCTTCGCGCTGTCTTGCCCCTCCGCAGCGGGTAGGGGGAACGCAAAAGACATAAAGACGACGGCCTGAAGGCCAAGGCGGAAGACGCGCATGGGGTTGGAAGAAAGATTACAGGATGTGCGCGCCGGATTCAAGGCCATTGTTTTCATTGGACACGGGATTTATAGAAAAGTTCCATGGCGCTATTTATACCCGTTCATGTCAGCGCTCCTGGAGGAACCGGACGGGAAGGTCGGAGCGGGGGATGACTCGGATATGGTGGGGTTGGGTCAGCGCATGGGTGACCGTCATTCCCGGGACCGGCGCCGTTTCAAGGTAGAGGACGATAATTTCCGTGGACGCTCGTTCAATCCGGGTGATGGACATCCCGTAACCACCGGAGGATTTTTCACCGGCGAAGACCGCCGCCACCATGTCGGCGTTGAAATCAACGGCCGGCGCCGGGGGCGGAGGAAACCGGTCGGCCGCGTGTTGGGCCCAGAACGAAGCCCAATCCGCGGGAGTGCGGAGGACTTTTTGAAGGGGCTCGCCAATGCCGCTGGAAGATCCGCGCCATTCAGGGAGGACCGGGATGGCGTTGTTGGCCTTCCGTTCTTTGGCATCCTTTAGAGCGTCCGGGGAGATCTTTGACTTGGCGCCGGAAAAACCGCCGCGATCTTTCACGGGATCCAGGCTCTCGGACAAGTCGCGACCCGAGTCATCAGGCGCCGCAGCACCCGCGCCCGACAGGCCGGCGCTACGTCCGCTGATGGCGCCGATTCGGGCCTGGGCCGATTCGAGTTTCAGGGCTCGTTCTATTTCCGGCAAGACAGCGTGTTCCTGCACCCGGGCCCCGGGAGAGGGCGTGGCGGGCGCCTTCACGGCGTGAGCCGCTTGCGAAAGGGTGCTCGATTTATCCGGGGGAAGGGAAGCCGATTTCTTGAGAGATCTGACGGGAAAAGCGCGGTCCTCGTCGACGCGATCCCGGACGGCGCCTGCCTCCCGGGACGACTCATCGCCCATTCCATCCCATGAGGAGGAGGCGCCGAACGCCGCCATCGTGACTGAAGTCTTGTCGGCGGGTAAAGCGCGATCGCGATCCTCAAAAAAATTTCTGTCGGCCGGGTCGTGACGGACGGGAGCCCTTACGTCCCGACGGACCAAAACCATGACCATCACCGCGGCCGCGGCGGCCGCCAAGGGGGGAATCGTGATGAACCATCGGCGGCGCGGTTTCTCCGCCGCTTCCCTGACGCGCCGGTAAAAAGAGGGGGAAGGTTCGGCGGCCGGCAGGTCTTTGATCCATCCCTTCAGTCGTTTGAGGAGTTCCAATTCCTTGGCCAATTCCGGCGACCGGGCCAGTTCCGCTTCGAAGGCGGTCTTCTCTGCGGGGGTCATGACCCCATCCGCGAAGGCCGAAAGGCGCTCCCGCAGGTTTTCCCGATCCTTGTCCGTCATGGGTGTTCTCCCAACAGCGGCCGGAGCCGCTCCTTTAAGGCTTCCCGCGCCCGGGCGATGCGGGATTTCACGGTGCCCAGAGGAAGGCCCAGGAGTTCGCCGATCTCCTCGTACGTCTTGTCTTCCATGTCGCGGAGGATCAGGACGCCTCGCTCGTGAGGTTCCAAGTTGTCCAGCGCCTTCCGCACCAGCCGCCGGCGCTCCTCGACTTCAGCGGGGGTTTCGGTGGAGTCCCTCGGGTCGGCGATTTCCAGGGAGCGAATCTCGCCGTCAGGCCCCTCGGTTTCCAAGGGACGATGTTGCCAGAAAAAGCGGCGCTTTTCGTAGCGGACGCGGTTCTTCCAGAGGTTGACGCAGATGCGGTGGACCCAGGACCCCACGTCCGCTTCGCCCCGGAATTGGTCCCGGCGGCGGTACGCCTGGACGAAGGTCTCCTGGGCCAGGTCCTCTCCGTCGGAACGGTTGCCGCACAGGCGCACCGCCAGGGCGAAAATTTTCGGACCGTGGGTTTGGAGCATGGCGTCGAAATCCTCCGAGGGATGGGACGCCGGATTTTCAAAAAAGTTCCCAAAGGCCACGGCGAAATCCTAGCAAACGGATGCGGCTCCCGGCGTCCCGCGGGCGAAACTTCATATAATGGCGGCTTTCCATTCTCTGGCCAGGAGCGAGGATCATGGGGACGTTGGTTTTGGTGCGGCACGGGCAGTCGCAGTGGAATTTGGAGAATCGCTTCACGGGTTGGGTCGACGTGCCCCTCACGGCCCAGGGCGAGCGGGAGGCCCTTCGGGCCGGGGAACACCTGAAGGACATGAAATTTGACCACGCCTTCACCTCGGTTCTTCAGCGCGCCCAAAAGACCCTGGCGAAAATTTTCGAAGCGACGGGCCAACAGGGGGTCCCCACGGAAAAGGACAAGGCCTTGAACGAAAGGCACTACGGCGCCCTCCAGGGGCTGAACAAGGAGGAGACCGCCAAAAAATTCGGCGCCGAGCAGGTGAAGATATGGCGCCGCAGTTACGACGTGCCGCCGCCCGCGGACAAGACCGACATGAACCCCGAAGGCATCGCCGAGAGCTTGAAAGACACCGCGGCCAGGACCCTGCCTTATTTTTACAGCGCGATCCTCCCCCGCGTCAAAAAGGGGGAGGCCGTGATCGTGGCCGCCCACGGCAATAGTCTTCGTTCCATCGTGATGGATTTGGACAAGCTCACCAAAGAGCAGGTGCTGGAGCTCAACCTGGACACCGGCGTTCCCCTGGTCTACGAAATTGACGAAAAGGGCCGTGTGACGGAAAAAAAGATCCTCAAAGGAAACCGATGATCGGACACTTGACCCAATGGATCCTCGATACGCTGCGGACCAACGCGGGCTGGAGCGTTTTCACCGGCGTCATGATCGAACAGGTCATCATTCCCATCCCTTCGCCGGCGATCATCATGGGCGCGGGGTTCATCCTCGTCCCCGCGGGCGCGGCCTGGGGGGAGGCGTTCGGACGGATCAGCGCCCAAATTGTTTTTCCGGCGGTGATCGCCTCGACCTTTGGCGCCATCGGCGCCTACGCGGTGGGCCGGTACGGCGGGAAGGCCTTTGTGGACCGGTTCCAAAAGTTCCTGGGGTTTTCCTGGGCGGACGTCGAAAGCCTGGGCGCGCATTTCACCAAGCGCGGCGAGGCGGTCTCGCTCTTCGCCCTCCGGGCGGCGCCGATCGTGCCGCTCTCGCTCATTTCGGTGGTGTCCGGAGTGCTGGAGATTCCGCTGGGGCTCTTTATCCTCTGGTCGGTGCTGGGGACCATCCCTCGCTGCTATCTGCTGGGTTTCCTGGGATGGAAAATGGGCGGAGAGGCGCTGACCTTCGCCCGCGGGGTCGACCGGTTTGAGTCGCTGATCACCGGCCTGATGGTCGCCGGCGTGGTGGCGGGCATTCTGTACGTGCGGTGGCGGGTGCGAAAGGGGTTGGCGGCGGACCGCGGGTCAAACCGGGGCGGCGGCGCGGGCGGGTAGTTTTTCGAAGAACGCGGCCATCTCGCGGGCGGTGCGGGCGACGCTCACTTCGGGGGTGACGGCCAAGGCGCCGCGAATCAAGGCCGCGCGCCGCGGGGGGTCGCGGAAACTTTCGCCAAAGGCCCGAAGGGCGTTCAAAAACAATTCCGGGTCCGGCTGGCCGTCCCGGTAAGACACCGTGAACCCGTTGGCCTTTCGGCCCGTTCCCTCGCCGAAAACGAATTCCGGGACCGCCCCGTCGGGGTTGGCCACCACCGCCGCGCCGTTCATCTGCGCTTTCATGAAGCCGGTGGCCGAGGCTTCCCTCCCATCGTCCGAGAGCATGATCGCCCCGTCCGCCCCCCAGAAAAGGCGGGGGGCCTCCCACACGTTGAAGTTGTGCAGGAACACCACGCGCTCGCCCAATTCCTCATCGTGGTTCAAGTCTTCCACCAGGTTGTAGACCATTTTCTCCGACACGTTGTCCCGCTGATACACCCGTCCGCCCACGACCAAAACGATGTCCGCGTCCAGGAAGGTTCGACGCCAGGCGGCGTTGTTGAATATCCTCTCCAAGAGATCCAGCCGCTTGTAACTGGTGATCCGCCTTGTCCAGAGGAGAATGGGTTTTCCACGGACGGCGCGGGCCCAGCGGGGCCACAGGAGCGCCCGGCGCCAAAGCCATTCCACGAACTCCTCCCGCAGTTTGTCTTTGGCCGCCAGGAGATCGGCGTCGGACAATTGATCGGCGAAACGGAACACCCGGTGCTGCCAAATGTCCTGGCTGACGCCGTTGGTGATGGACTGGATTTTTTCCGCATAGGGCGCGAGGGAGGGCATGGCGCGCATCACCGCAGCGTGCTTTTTGGCCACGCCGAAAACGCCGTCCGCGGTCGCCACGAGGAGCTGGGTGATGTCCACGGAACCGTTCCGGACGAAGGGTCCGTAAACCGTGGGATCCATGCGCACGGCCTGAAGCGTGGACTCGGGCCAGACCGGGTGGGCGTATTCGAGCGGGGTGTGGTCGTTGAACACCGTGCGTGTCCGCCCGAAAAGGGGGTCCCGCGCCAGATCGTCGTCCACCAGCCGGGGGTGGGCGAAGAGGGTGGGAGTTTCGCTCAAAACGACGACGTCGGGGGAAAATCCCAGGGCCTTGGCCAACGCCAGGGCGCCGCGGCCCACCACCCAGCTTTGCTTCAGCCGCTGTTGCTCGGTCCAGCCGTTCGCATCGGAGGTTTTGGGCGGCGCGTCCTCGGCCCCGGGATAGACGACGTCGGTGATTGCGGGGCCATCCAGGAAGTAAACTGTTCCCCGGCCGTAGGCCGCCCGCCACACTTTTACGCGGACCGTGGACCCGTCGAAGAGCGGCAAATCCAAGTCGAGCCCCGCGTCGTCGAGGACCTCGCGAAGGAAACGCCCTGCGGGCCGTCGGTCCAAGGTGAGGTGGTTCCAGGCGTGCCACCCCTGGTTCCAGACGGTGTTGTAGAGGAGGGAAACACCGATGACCCGCGCGCCGTTTTCCGCCAGGGCGATGACGCGCTCGCGCAAGAGCGGTCCGATGCCGCCCACGGAGGTGGACATGGCGGCCGCCTGGGCCGCCTCGTGGCCAAACTTTTCATCGATGGCCTCAAGGATTTCCGTCGTCAAGGCCAGTTCCATGGCCACTTCCAGGACCGACGGAGGAGGGGGGATTTCGGATTCGATCGTCACAAAGTCATCTTATCTTTTGGCCCATCGACCTGTCAAAAACACCGGGAGGAAAGGTGGAGAAGTTATAAAATGGTTTTTTAGATTTTGGCCGGGAGGTCCGCCATGAAGACACGGGTTGAAAAAGATTCTTTGGGCTCGAAAGAGGTTCCGGCCGATGCGCTCTACGGCATTCAGACCCTGCGCGCGGTGGAGAACTTCCCGGTGAGCGGCTGGCGGTTTCCCCGCTCCTTCGTCCGCGCGCTGGCGCTGATCAAGAAGTGTGCCGCTCAAGCGAACCTGGACCTGGGCGCCATTGATAAAAAGACCGGCGAGGCCGTCCGGCAGGCCGCCGCCGAGGCGGCCGAGGGGAAGTGGGACGGTCAATTCCCCGTGGACATCTTTCAGACGGGGTCCGGCACCTCCACCAACATGAACGCCAACGAAGTCATCGCCAACCGGGCCATCGAGATCCTGGGCGGTGAAAAGGGGACGAAGTCCCTCGTCCACCCGAACGACCACGTCAACAAGGGCCAATCGTCCAACGACGTGATCCCCACGGCCCTCCACGTGGCCGCGCTGGAGACGTTGGCGCGGGACGTGATCCCCGCCCTCGAGGTCTTGCGCCGGGCGCTGGAGGAGAAGGCGAAGGCCTTCGACGGAATTTTAAAGATCGGGCGCACGCACCTTCAGGACGCCGTGCCCATGCGCCTGGGCCAAGAATTCGGCGGTTACGCCAGCCAGATCGCCCACGGAATCCAACGTCTCAAGAATTGCCAGCCCCACCTGGCGGAGGTGGCGCTGGGCGGCACCGCTGTCGGAACGGGATTGAACGCCGACCCGAAATTCATCGAAAAAGTCATTAAGAATTTGAGATCGGAAACGGGCTTGCCTTTTGTGGGCGCGCCGTCCCGGTTCGAGGCCTTGGCCGCCCGCGACGCCGCCGTCGAAACGAGCGGGGCCTTGAAAACCGTCGCCGTATCCCTCATGAAGATCGCCAACGACCTGCGCTGGCTGTCCTCGGGGCCGCGTTGCGGCATCGGGGAAATTGAATTGCCGTCCCTGCAGCCCGGCAGCTCGATCATGCCCGGCAAAGTGAACCCGGTCATCCCGGAGGCCGTCGCCATGGTGGCCGCCCAGGTGATCGGGGCGGACGCCGCCATCACCGTCGGCGGCCAGTCCGGCAATTTCGAGTTGAACGTCATGATCCCCGTGATCGCCCACAACCTGCTCTCCTCCATGGTCCTCATGGCCAACGTCGCCCGGCTCTTCGCGGAGACCTGCGTCAAGGGCATCCAGGCGAACCGGAAGGTGGCGGAAGGGTTCATCGAAAAGAGCCTGGCCATGTGCACGGCCCTCGCGCCTAAAATCGGATACGACAAGGCCGCCGAGATCGCCAAGGAGGCCTACGCCACCGGCAAGACCGTGCGTCAGGTGGCCCTTGAGAAAAAAGTGCTCTCGGAAAAAGAATTGATCGCGCTCCTGGACGCCCGGAGAATGACGGAGCCGGGAATGGCCTCGGAAGGCGCGGGGAGTGTTAGCGTTTCTTAATCCTTCGGCGAAATTCGGTCCAGAATTCGGGCGTGGGGTATCGGGTTTCGAGGTCTTCAAGAACCGTTAACGCCTCGGCGCGCCGGTTGAGAAGGACGAGGGGACGCATTTTGTTGAAGAGCGCCTCCCGGTTGCCGGGAGCGGCCAGGAGTGCCCGTTCGGACCAACCCAGGGCCGCCTCCCCGTCGCCCCGGCGAAGGTGAAGATCAGACAGGTTCGTGAGCGCGGCCGCGGCCAACGGTCGCGTGAGCCCCGTACGCAGGGCGAGGTGATAATCGGACTCCGCCTCAGAGAGCCGGCCGGCCTCTCCCAGGGCTTGGGCCCGGCACAACCGGGCGAATCCGTTCCGTAAATCGTTTTTGGCCGCCGCGGTCCAGAGAGCAACTTCGTCCCGCCACACCGCCGTCTGGGCGAACGCCAGCGCCATTCCTCTGATCAGCAATTTCTTCCGCATCAGCGGCTCTGCCGCCCCCGGTGTCGAGGTCTCTGGCCGAGGCCGCAACAACGTCGGGCTCAATCCGTCCCAAAGAACCGCGGCCGCGCCCGCGAAGCCCACCAACGGAATATACAGGAAGCGCTCGGCCGCAAAGGAAAAAGAGCGGCGGAGGGAAAACCTCATGACGCTCTATTGTAATATATGGGCCATGACGCGCCGCGACCGCAACATCTTGGTTTTCTTCGCCGCGGCGTTGGGGCTCGTTTTTTTGGTCCCCTGGTTCACCGGCTGGACCTTCTTCGCCCGGGACCTGACCTTCCTCTTCCACCCCATGCACGTGTTCACCGCGGAGAATCTGCAGGCCGGGCGTTTGCCTTTGTGGAATCCCCACGTTTCCGGCGGGGTGTATTGGGTCGGCCAGCCCCAGACGGGTCTTTTCTCGCCGGGCCACCTTCCCTTCTGGATCTTCTCCTTCGTGCCGGCTTTCACATTGTTCCAAGCTCTCCATTTCCTCCTCTCCGGGCTGGGCGGGTATTTGCTCGTGCGGTCGCGCTGCGGCCCCCGTTGGGTGGCCTTGGCGGCCGCTCTCCTCTGGAGCCTGAACGGTTTTTGGCGCGCGCGGGTGGAGTTTCCGCCGCTCTTGGCCGTTCTGACCTGGACGCCCTGGGCCGTCCTTTTTGTTTCGGGACTCAAGCGTGGGAGCGCTTCCGTCGGGTTTGCCGTCACCGCGGCCTTGGCGCTCTTGGCCGGCCACTGGCCCCACGCCGCCTGGATGGGCGCCTGCGCGGGAGCGGCGCTCTTCGCCCTGTCCCCGGGTCGATCGGCCTGGGGGCGGGCCGTCGCGGCCGGAGCGGCGGGCGCGGCGCTGGCGGCCGTGCAGGTGCTTCCGGGCCTGGACCTCCTCGCCCAGTCGGACCGTCTCGCCTCGGGTTTCGACCGGGCCGTGGCCGGCCTGCACGCTTTGAGCCCCACGGGCCTCCTGGGGCTCCTGTCGCCGGTTTTCAGCGAGATCCCAGCGGCGCGCTACACGGGGGAGCGGTTTTTTTGGCTCGGGTGTTTTTACGTTGGCCTGGTGGGTTTTCTCCTGGCGTTGGACGCCGGACGCCGGGCCCCGATCCGTTCCCGCTGGGCCTGGGGAGGATTGGCGGCCGCGGGGGCGCTCCTTTCCCTGGGCGGCGCCACGCCGGCCTACGATTTTTTCTTCGCTCACGTCCCGCTCTTTCGGGGAGTGCGGTATCCAGCCCAGTACACCTATTGGATCGTGGCCGCGGTCCTGGCCTTTTTTTCCCTGCACGGGTCCCGGGCTTTCCGGCCCTGGGCACGTTGGCCCCTGGTCCTCTTGGTCCTGGGCGAGCTGGCCTTCTGGGGGGCGGCCCTGCATCCCGTACTTCCGGGACGTTATTTTCGGTCGCGCCCGGCCTGGGTCGAGAAGGTCCATGGCCGGGAAGGCCGCCTCTTCCTTTCGCCCAAGGCCGTGGGCGCCGGCCGCGCGGAGGGATCCACGACCGAGGAAACGTGGACCCGGCTCCGCCATCGCCTCCTCAGTCTCGGAACCCTGCCCTACCGGATCGACAACCTCAATCCCTTCGGGTTTTCGTTGAACCCCGCGCGCAATGAAAATATCCTCTCGCGCCTTTACGCGGCCGGGTCCCTGGAGGAGGCGGAGCCGGCCCTGGAGGCTCTGGGCGCGCGCTGGGTCGCCGCGCCCGGTCCCGTGGCGGCCGGAGATTGGCGCCTCGTCTCCACGGAAACATGGCATCTCTATGAAAAAATTAATTTTAAGGACGGCGTCTTGATCGAGGGCCTCTGCGCGGAGACGTATTGGAAGAGGGATCGTCCGAGCCTCGGCCGGTGGTCCGCTGCGGGGCCACGGCGGTCGGGGGGGCAAATGAGGACCCGGGACATCTGGCAGAAGGACTGGAAAGCCTACGGCGGCGGCGCGCGGCTTGCCATCGAGGAGAGGGACGGGTTCGCCGCCATCCCCTTTTCGGACCCGTTAAGTCGAATCGACGCTCGGTTCGATCCGGCGAGCTGGAAGATCGGCCTCCTGGTGACCCTCACGGTGTTGACGGCCGCGCTGGCGCTGGGGATTCGCTTTTTCCGGGAGGAAAGGGTCCCTTGAATCGAGCGTTGGGGGCTCTGGCGGCGGTGACGGGGTTGTTCTGCGCCCCGCTGATTTTCGGCCGGGGGTTTGTCGCCAACGCGGGAGACCTGTATGACTACGCCGCGCCCTTCCGCGCCTGGGCTTCCTTTCAGCTTCAGGGCGGCCGCCTGCCCCTCTGGAATCCGCATATTTTTTCGGGCGCGCCCTTTCTGGCGTCGCCCCAGTCCGCCGTGTTCTACCCGTTGACGGCGCTCTTCGCCGCCCTCCCGCTGGGGCCGGCCTTCCGGGTCTTCGTCGTGTTGCATTTCATCCTAATGGCCTCGGGGTTTTGGCTGTGGCTGAAGGCGCGGGGGCACCGCTCCGGAGGCGCGCTGGCCGGGGCCGTGGTCGGTTCTTTTGGATTTTTCTTCCTCTCCAAAGTGGCCGCGGGGCATGTCATCCATTTGTCCGGCTACGCGTGGACGCCCTTCGTTTTCCTTCTGGGAGAAGGCGTCGTCCGATGTCGTCCCCAAGACCGCCTGGCCCCCTGGGCTTTGGCGACCGCGTCGGCCCTCCAGTTTTATTCCGGGCATTTGCAGGTGTGGCTGGTGACCCATTGGATACTGGTTTTCTTGATCGCCGATTCTCTCTGGAAACGCCCCGGGGCCGTAAGGGCCCTCGGCGCATCGGCGCTGGCCGCCGTCGGGCTTATCACCGCTCAAGCCCTTCCCACGGCGGAATATTTGTCGAGGACCACCCGGGGTCTTTCGGAACTGCTGTCGGTCAGCGACCGTTACGCCTTCGCCACCTCTTATTCCATGAGCGCGGGGGGGCTCCTTCGCGGTTGGCTGTGGCCCTGGACCTGGGGGAGTCCCGCTTGGCGGCCTTCCCGGTTCCCCGAACCCCTTTCCGTTTTCTTCGAAACCGCGGCGGTCCACCTGGGATGGTTGGGACTGGGGCTCGGCCTGTGGGGGCTTATTTTGCTCGCGCGCGGTCGGCGTTGGCGGTCGCCGGTTTTAGCGGCCGGATCGCTTTTCCTGGCCCTGGGGAAAAACGGTCCTTTCTACCCTCTCTTGTGGCGGGGTGTTTCCTGGCTCCGCGTGCCGGCGCGGTTTTATCTGGGGTTCCAGGTGGCTATGTCGTCGGGCGTGGCGGCGGCCTGGGATGTGGGGAAGGGACGGCGCGGATTGAAGACGCTCCTCTTTCTCGCTGTGGTTGGAGAATTGTGGCTCGCCGGACATGGTTTCGTTCGAATGGAAAACCCGGGGCCGCGCCTCGAGAGAACCACACTCGTGGAGTGGCTTCAGGAACGCGGCGGCCGTCCCATCCTACAAACCGGGACGGCCCCTGGCGGCGGCCGGATATTGACCACGCAGTCGGCGGGGCGGCACAACAAGAGCATGATGTTCGGAATTTCCAACCTCAACGGCTACGAAGCCTTGGTCCCCGCCGACTCTTGGCGCTATTTGGTCGAGACCCAACCGGGGGTGACCCAACCGACCACGGGCGTCGACGTGGAGAGAACGGACTCCCCGGCCTTGGCCGCGCTCGGACTGCGTTATGTCGTGTCCGGCGGCCCCCTGGACACCCGCTGGCCCATCGTCTGGAGCGCCGGCGACCTGCGCGTTTACGAGAACCCCGCGCCGATCCCGGTGTTCCGCGCCGAAGGAACGATCCGGAGGGCCTTTCGGGAGTCGCCGGAAAAGTTTCGCGTTGAATGGCGTTCGACGTCCGGCGCGTCAGCGACTTTGTCGCCCCAGGTGTCCGGAGCCCTGCGATGGACCGCATCGGCGGCGGTCTGGGCGGAGTCCTGGGCGCCGGGCTGGCGGGCCTGGACCCGAGGCGGCGAAATCAAAAACGAAAGCTTGCGCGGCGTTTTCCAAAAAATCGAAGTCGGCGGGCCGCCCGGCGACCGCGAGGCGTGGTGGCTTTACCGGCCCCTCTCCGTCCGGTGTGGGCTCGGGGTGACGGTCCTGGTCCTCATCGGCGCGGCGCTTGCCCTCGGCCGCGGCCTGTCGGGACGCATCCGGGGCGACGCGTGAAGGCACTCACTCTGGTTGTGCCGACGTACAACGAGCGGGAAACCATTGAAGCTCTTCTCCGCTCCTTGGCGCCGGTCCTCGCGTCTGTGGATTGTGAAATCATCGTGGCTGACGACGATTCTCCCGATGGCACCGGGGCCGCCGTGCGGCGCCTGGCCCGGGAACCCGGATTTCAGGGGCGTGTGAAACTCCTGACGCGGCGGAACGATCCCGGGCTGGGGCTCTCCGTGGTTGAGGCCTTCGAAAACGCCGAGGGCCGCGCACTGGCGGTGATGGACGCGGACGGCTCCCATGACGAAACCCTTCTTCCCATCCTCCTGAAGGCCGTGGAGGGCGGCGCGGAAGTGGCCGTGGGCTCCCGGCGCGTCCCGGGCGGCGGGGCCGACCGGTGGCCCTGGTACCGGCGCTTCACGAGCACGGCGGCAACCCTCTTCGCCCGGGGGCTGTTGGGCCTGTCCTTGCGGGACCCCATGAGCGGTTTCTTCGTCCTCCACCGGGAGGTCTTCGAACGAAGCCGTTCCCGGCTTCGCCCCCGGGGGTACAAAATCCTCCTGGAACTTGTGGTGCGGGGAAAGGTGCCCGCCGATCGGATCGTTGAAGTCCCGTACATCTTTAAGGACCGCCGCCAGGGCTACAGCAAGCTTAGGCCAGGCGTCGTTTGGTCTTTGCTCCGGCAGATAGCCGGCTTGGTCCGGGACCGGTGGCGGCCCGGTCAAATTTGATAAAATCCCCACCGAGCCTGCGGCAACGCGGGCTCGCATTTTTAGGTCCCTTCCCTATTTGCGGGAAGGGACCGAACGTCGAGGCAACGCCATGGCCGGGGAAACATACCTCACACGGCAGGGATATGAAAAAATGCGCCAAGATCTGGCCCGCTTGAAAGAGCGGCGCGGCCAGTTGAGCGGCGAAATCGGGGAGGCCCGCGAGAAGGGCGACCTTAAGGAAAACGCCGAATACCACGCGGCCAAGGAAGAACAGGCCAAGGTCCAGCGGCGCATCAATGAGTTCGAGGAGAAACTTCGCTCGGCGCGCATTTTGGACGAGGACGCGGTGAACACCGGCGAAGTGCGGATCGGCGCGACGGCGCACCTGAAGGATTTGAAGAGCGGGGAGACGGTGAAATACACGCTTGTGGACGCCGCAGAGGCGAATTTTTCCCAAGGACGCATTTCGGTCCAGTCTCCGGTCGCCCAGGCGCTCCTGGGCCGCAAGCCCGGCGAAAAAGTGACGGTTCGGCTCCCCGCCGGCGCCCTGGAGTACGAGCTCACGAAAGTCACCCGCGGTTAAATTTTCCTTGAGCGACCTCCGGCCTGTTGGTATAATCCCCCCGCTCCCCATGACCGATAAAACCGATTCCAAAGTCAAAGGGCTCGAAGATGTCGTTGCGGGCTCCTCGTCGATCACTTTCCTCGACGGGATCAAAGGCCGCATGATTTACCGCGGCTACGACGTGACCCAAATCGGGGACAAGACGGGTTTCGAGGAGATCGTGCATCTGTTGTGGAACGGTGACCTTCCGAACCGCTCCCAGTACGACAACCTGCGCCGGGAACTCGCGGGCGCGCGCGCCCTGCCGCCGGAGGTGCTGGCGGCCCTTCAGAAATTTCCTAAAAAATCCCATCCCATGGACGTGCTTCGCGCCGGCGTCTGTCTCATGGCGCTTCACGACCCGGACAACGCCGATTCCAGCCCGGCGGCCAACCGACGGAAAGCCGTCCGCCTCGTCGCCGGAGTGGCCACCCTGGCGGCCGCCTGGGACCGCTTTCGCAAGGGCCTGCCGCCCGTCGCTCCGGACCCTTCGCTTTCCCATTCGGCGAACTTCCTCTATATGGTCACCGGCCAGAAGCCGGACGCCACCAGCGTCCAAGCGCTGGACCTCTACCTCGTCCTCCTGGCCGATCACGATTTGAACGCCTCCACTTTCACCGCCCGGGTGGTGGTCTCCACCCTGTCGGACCTCCACGCCGCGCTCGCCGGCGCCTTGGCCGCGCTCAAGGGCCCTTTGCACGGGGGTGCGAACGAGAAAGCCATGGAAATGTTTCTGGAAATCGGGGACCCGGCCAAAACCGAGGCCTGGGTGGAAAAGGCCGTGGCCGAAAAGCGGAAATTCATGGGGTTCGGCCACCGGGTGTACAAGGTGGAGGACCCGCGTTCGGCGCTCCTGAAAAAAATGTCCGAACGCATGGGACGCCTCAAAAATGACCTCCGGTGGTATGAAATTTCCGTGAAGGTGGCGGAGACCGTCCATCGCCTGAAGGGTCTGAACACCAACGTCGATTTTTATTCCGCCTCCGTGCTCTATCTCTTGGGCATCCCCATCGATCTCTTCACCACCGTTTTCGCCGCCAGCCGCGCCGCCGGATGGTGCGCGCACGTTTTTGAGCAGCTTGCCGACAACCGCCTCATCCGCCCCCGTTCCGAATACACCGGTCCCGCCGACCGGGCCTTCGTCCCCCTCGACAAACGCCCCTAGTGTAGTGTCTCACAAATCCCTTAACAATTGGCCGGGCGATTTTGTGGGGCGACAAGGAGCGACGAGGGGTCGCGCCTGCCGGTGGCAGGCGTTTGCGACGGGCCGAATAGGCCCCGGCCCCG
>Ga0247727_10003988_pt1 | contig 31933 bp, 26 predicted proteins | sample WisWelCaveWW1625_FD_202498 | JGI IMG/M metagenome (GOLD analysis project Ga0247727, IMG submission 202498) | Biofilm microbial communities from Wishing Well Cave, Virginia, United States - WW16-25 | ecosystem: Environmental > Aquatic > Deep subsurface > Groundwater > Cave microbial mat | place... | reverse complement strand
CCAAGTGACGGTCATGGCGTTGAAGCTTAGAGAACTCTATGTCATCCCGACATTCGCACACGCAATCGCTTAGTCATCAAAAAATCTTTGCTTTTTTTGCACACATTTCACTTGTTAGAGACTAACGGCGCGGTGACGCAACAAATCGCGCGGAAATGGCAACTATCGACGGATGGGAACACCTTGACCGTCGATTACTATTTTGACGGGCCGCGAGGCTCTTTCGAGGGCAAGCGCGTTTTTGTGAGAAAGAAAGATTGAAACGGCGTAACTATCTTGGCAATGTTAAGTTGGCTTGAATAAAAGCCAAGACAGAAAAATGAAAGACAGAAAAATGGCGTTTGACAACATGCCAGGGAAATTGACGATGACGAGATGGAACAGAAAGCAAACATTTTTCTGTCCTCCATCTTTCTGTCTTTTGAATGTTTTTGTAGGATGTTTCTGCCATGCCGATCGAAACAAAATGACCTGAATAGTTATGAAATGGAAACCATTATGAAAAAACCGATCAAGACAATTTTGGCCGCCGCGCTGATGCTCTGGCTCGACTTGCCGGCGCAATCGCAAACGATTCCCTTTGATTCGAACCGCTGGGAATTTGACGCCAAGGAAAGCCGCGTCGAAGAATATCTGGGCCGGCAAAGTCTTTTTCTCAAAGGCGGATTGGCGCTGGTCAAAGACTCGAGATTTCTTAACGGCGTCATCGAGTTCGATATCGCCTTTTCACCGGAACGTACCTTTGTCGGAACCGTTTGGCGCGTGTTGGACAAAAAGAACTACGAGGAGTTTTATTTCCGCCCGCATCAATCCGGCAATCCGGATGCGAATCAATACACGCCGGTGTTCAACGGCGATGCCGGGTGGCAGCTTTATTATGGCGAAGATTTCGCAGCGCCCGTGCGCTATCGTTTCAACGAATGGATGCGCGTCAAGATCGTCGTCGCCGGCAAGCAAGCGGAAGTTTACATCATGGACATGGAAACGCCCGCGCTTTTCATGCCCGAGCTGAAGTTTGAACCGGCATCAGGCCAAGTCGGTTTGAGCGCGGGGAATTTTGCTCCGGCGCATTATTCAAATTTTTCTTTCACCTCTTCGGACGCGCCCACGCTCAAAGGAAAAGCCAAACCACCGAAGCCTGCGCCAAAAGGCTTGGTCGTGGCGTGGTCGGTTTCGAGCGGTTTTTCTGAAAAGAATTTGCAAGGCAAATTTCAACTGAGCGAATCTGATAAAGCCGGATTGACTTGGAAGAAATTGGAATGCGAAGCCACCGGCATCGCGAATCTCGCGCGCCTGGTCGCAATCGGAGAGCAGAGCAATACGACTTTCGCCCGCCTCATCATCAACTCGGAGCGCGAGCAGATCAAAGAAATCAAATTCGGCTTCAGCGATCGTGTGAGAGTCTATCTCAACGACCGCCTTTTGTATGGGGGGACTGATCAGTTTCTCTCGCGCGATTATCGCTTCTTGGGCACCGTCGGCCTTTGGGACGCGCTGTATCTGCCGCTGCGCCAAGGCCGAAACGAGCTGTGGATGGCGGTCTCGGAAAATTTTGGTGGCTGGGGCGTCGTCGCTGCTATCGAGGATATGAACGGCATTCAAATTCAGTGAGGTCAGAGAAAACATGAGCCATTTTCTTAAGTCGGGTTATGCTGCATCTTCATATTGACCGGCAACACGACTCCGTCGCAGGCGGATTTATTTTTCATCCCATAACCATGAAACAACGCCATTTTTTCATTCTCGTCGCTCTGCTCATGTGCCTGGCTTGGGCTTGCAAAAGCACGAAGACGCCGAAGCGAGTCATTGTGGTCTCGCTGCGTGGCCTTTCCGGCCAGGATTTGGATGATTGGCTGGCGCTAAGAAATGAAAGCGCGTTTCAGACGATGACGAACAAAGGTTATCGCGCCCTTCATCTCAACCCGATTCCCTGCGCCGAGACCGCGCCGGCCATGGCCACGTTCGAAACGGGAGCTTACCCCTCGAGCCACGGCATCGTCGGCAACCGTTTCAGAATAAAAGGCACGAGCCTCGATTCAACCGCTTACGGTTACATCTCAAACTTTGCATGTGAAGCGGTCTGGGAAGCAGCGGAGAGACAGGGCAAGAAAGTGATCCGGATCGGCAGTTTGTTTTTGCATGGCCGGAATAATTCGCACACTTCGGTCAAAACTTTGGCGCAAGCAAACGCGCTTGGCTCCGGCAAATATGTGATCATGACGGCACATCAATCAAATTGGAACTTGGACAATGACAAGTATGAGCATGTCAAAGCCATGATCGAGAGTCCCGAAAGCCGCGATCGACTCGAAGTTGAAATTGATGGCGACGACGGCCAAAACCGGCGCTTGCATGCTTTGGCCGTTGACACGCTCGCCGACAACGAGGAAAGCTATCAGGCTATCATTCTTGACAATGATACGGATCTGGGCAATGGTTTTTTGGCCAAGTTGAGGGAGCATCAGTGGGCGCGGCTTGAGGTCGAAAAAGATAGTGTGGCTGCAATCGGGGCCTTCACAAAGTTGACGGCCTTCAGCTCAAATCTGAAAGCCGTGGAACTCTACCTTAAAAGCCCGCAGCAAAACCGAGGCTATCCTCGTGCTTTTGTCGCAAAACTCGAAAATGCCATTGGCTTTGCGCCCGGCGGCCCGGACTTCGACGGCTATCACAACCTCTGGCTAGACGAAAAGACTATCATTGAACAAATCGAGCAGGAATTGGATTATCTGGCGTCCGCTGTCAATTTCTGTCTGGAAAATGAGGAATTCGATTTGTTCATGATCGACTATCCGATTTTCGATCGCTTTGGCCATCCGTTTTATTTGAAAGAAGCCCGGCAACAAAACTATGGCGACGAAGAAGGCCGCAAACGTATGCGGTTTGAGAATTATCTCAAAGACGCCTTTGCGCGGTGCGACAAGATGTTGCAATTGCTTCTGGAAAAAGCCGATCCGGCGACGGCCATGATCGTAACTTCTGACTATGGATTTTTTACGGCGCATTCTCGCCTTGCGATAAACAAGCTGCTTGCCGATGCGGGCTTGCGAATTGGCAGCGATGAAACAAGCCAGGTGATCGCAGTGACCGGTTCGGTCTCAGCGAACATTTATCTCAACCTGGCGGGCCGTGAGCCAAAAGGCGTCGTGCTGCCGCAGGATTATGACGACGTGGTGGAAAAAATCATTAGCGCCTGTCGCAACTATCGCGACGCCGACACTGGCGAGCACGTTTTTGACGAAGTGCGGCGCTTTTCAGAGCTGCCAAGCTTGAAGCTCGATCATGATCACGCGGGTGATGTATGGGTGCGCTTGAAAACCGGCTACACGTTTCGCGGTGATGTCGATCTGACTAAACCGCTTGTTGATCAGCCGCGCTTTCTCGGCGAACATGGTTACGCGCCTGTCGCAGCGCAGGTCAAAGGCATCTTTTTCTGTTTGGGACCGCTTGCCATACGTCCAGTCTCGCAAGAAGTTGATGCCGTTGACGTTGCTGCGACCGTGAGCGCTCTGCTCGGCATTGCACCGCCAGACGGTGCGCAAGGCCGGAATGTTTTTTCACGCAACCAAACTCGGACCCAATCAAAATAGGAATTAAACAAAAATAATGATTCGGTAAATGAACGATGATGAGTCTTCTGTTAGCTCTCTTAAGTTTTATGTTCCCACTAGGTACTCCTGGTGCGCAACAAACCTCGGCAGATTCTTTGACCATTCGAAACGCGCACGCCATGGCTTATGACAATGACCGCGCCAGAGTGATGGTATTTGGCGGCGCCGATGATCGCAGCGTGTTGGGAGACTTGTGGGAATGGGACGGCAAAAATTGGCATAAAATTTCTGCAACCGGACCGGCGCCGAGAACCTTCCCGTCTATGGCTTATGATCGTGACCGGCGCCGCCTCGTTCTTTTTGGCGGGAATCGAGTTCTCTTTGGAACGGAGAATGACAAAGACACTTTTCTCGATGACGTATGGGAATGGGACGGTGCGCGTTGGCGCATGATCAAAACTGCAAGGCCTTCAGCACGCGCGGAGGCGAATATGGTTTATGATAGCGCGCGCCACCGCCTCGTTTTGTTTGGAGGATACCGTGTTGTTGATGGGAAAAAAATTCGTCTCGGCGATACCTGGGAATGGGATGGCAAACTTTGGGAGCAAGTGAGCACGAGTGGACCATCACCTCCCAACGGCGCGGCGATGACTTATGATCCCAATCACAAACGCCTTATTCTTTTCGGTGGGAATGGCCCTTCGGGCGAAACTTGGACGTGGGATGGCAAGAGTTGGAGTGAAGTGAAACCCGTCGTCGCAGCAGGCCGCTTCAACAGCGTTATGGCGTTTGATGAAGCGCGCCAACAAGTGCTCCGATTCGGCGGTTGGAATGGCAAGGCTCGTGTTGGCGATACGTGGACATTCGATGGAATGGCTTGGCAACAAATCGACGCCGCTGGGCCGGAAGCGCGCAATCATGCCGCGATGGTTTATGATTCCAAACGCCAACGCCTCGTGCTCTTTGGCGGCCATGATGGCGACAGAGTTTTTGGCGACACGTGGGAATGGGACGGCAGCAAATGGTCGCGTGCGGCATTTCATGAATCTCGCCAGCGGATAAATAACGGCCATTAGCAATGAAAGTGGAACGGCGCCAAATGGCTGAAAATAGAATTTCTCAAGGGCAATGTCTGAAATAAAATGATCAACGCGAAGATCGAGCCAGAAAATTTCAAATTGTTTCGGGTGCCGGCTTTCAGCGATCTTGAGTTTGTGAAAGTCTCCAACCAAACGCACGTTTTCCCGCGCCATTGGAATGAAACCTACGTCGTTCAAGTCGTTGAACAAGGCGTCAATGAGTGCTACTGTCGCGGCGCAACGCAGCGCGTTTCCACGGGCAGCATTTTATTCATCAACCCGCATGAGATTCATACGGGCAGCGCGGCCGGACCCGAGCCGTTGGTCTATCGCTCTCTTTATCCGACGCCGGAATTGCTCATCGACGTGGCCTCGCAATGCCGTGACCGCAGCGCGCCGCTCCCCTTCTTCTCTGCTCTCATCGCTGCCGATGCTCAGCTCGCAAAAATGTTTGTGGATACGCATCGTGTTTGTGAAGCCGGCGCCGACTCGCTCACAGCGCAAACTCTCCTGCTCGAACTGCTGGCGCTTATCATCCAGCGCCATGCGGAAAATCGTATAGCATTGCCCGCCGTTGGCAACGAGAACGTCGCAGTGAAACGTGCGAAAAAATATCTCACCGAAAATTTTAACAAAAACATTTCCCTCGCAGCTCTCGCGAAAGTTGCTTATCTCAGCCCTTTCCACTTGTTGCGCTCGTTTCGCAAAACCCTCGGACTGCCGCCGCACGAATATGTGATCAACCTGCGCATCCAACGCGCCAGGCATCTTTTGGTGCAAGGCCGCACGCTTTCGGACGCGGCGTATGAAACCGGCTTTTGCAGTCAGAGTCATTTCAATCGTCATTTCAAGCGCATCATGGGAATTCCGCCTGGACGCTATCTCAAAAAGAGCAATTTTGTGCAAAACCTTTCTCCCGGGTTGCAGTAAATTGTTTGGCAGAGCGGGCCGAACCTTTTCCCGCACCAAACAAACAACTTGCTCTCATCAATTTCAGGAGATCGTTCCATGCGAAAACGAATTCGTTTTAACGTGATGATGCTTGGCGCCGCTTTTTTTCTTGCCGGTATTGTTCGAGCACCGCAACTGCAAGCGCAACAAGTTGCAGAAAAGGCCGCCTATGTTTGTCCGCCGTGCGGAAGTCCTTGCGACAATGTTGTTCATGAAAAGCCTGGTGCGTGCGCTACCTGCGGCATGAGTTTCATTCCCAAAGGCAGCGAAGCCCAGGCGGCGCAGATGAATCGGCCTTCGCGGCAGCACGAGATCGCGCATGAAAAAAGAGTGGCCATTCTTATTTTCGACGGCGTGCAGATCATCGACTATGCCGGCCCTTATGAAGTGTTCGGTCAGGCAGGATTCGAAGTTTTCACCGTCGCTGAAACAGCCGAGCCAATCACCACGGCCATGGGTATGCGTGTGATTCCGAGTTATGATTTCTCCAATCATCCTGCGGCGAATGTCGTGCTGATCCCCGGCGGCGAAGTGCCGCAACATCAGGACAAACCAAACGTGATCAAGTGGATTCGGGAAAATACTGAGCGCGCGGAAGCGGTTTTGTCGGTTTGCAACGGCGCTTTCTTTTTAGCCAAAGCCGGTTTGCTGGATGGATTGGAAGCCACGACATTTGCATCGCTGATCGACGGTTTGCAAGCTGCCGCGCCCAAAGCAAAAATTGTTTCGAACAAACGTTTCGTCGATAACGGAAAAATCATCACCTCCGCCGGACTCTCTTCGGGCATGGACGGCGCGCTGCGCGTCATCGAGAAACTCGTCGGCAAAGGCTACGCGCAAACGGTTGCCACCAATCTCGAATACAATTGGGATCCGGAAACAAAATATGTGCGCGCGCTGCTGGCAGATCAATATTTGCGGAACACGTATGCCTTCATGCGGCGTTACGAGCGCGAGATCATCAGCCATCAAGGCAATACGAATTTTTGGGAAAATGAATGGCGCGTGCAAACCGAAGCTTCAGCGGCAGAAGTTTTGGCGGAAATCGATAATAGCCTGGCAACTGTTGATGAATGGAAAAGGCTGGACGCCGGAAAAGCCGGCGCGAGCAAGAGTTCATGGAAATTCAGCGGCAAGGACGGCAAAAATTGGAACGGCACGGCGAGCGTAAAAACAATCTCGGGGGAGAAAAATCAGCTTGCGGTGACGGTAAAAATCGCGCGCCGTGAATCGGCGGCGCGGTAAATTCAAACGCCTGATGCTGAAGCATCAGGCTACAAGGTGAAAGCCGTCTGAAGACGGCTCATCACCGCTTGGGTGATAACCAACTTTAGTTGGCTTGCATCTGCTAGCCTGATGATTCATCATCAGGCGGCGGGCTGTTTTTTTCAACGGTGCGAACATGAACTCATCAACAATCACAACCTTGCTTATCAGCATTTTTATTCTCAGTTGCAGCTCGGAACAGAAATCTTCCGAATTGGCCGGCTCAGATTTGTCACCGGCTTTGCGCTCCCATCAAAAGGCGCAAACGATTTTGCATGCCGGCATTGCCGCACTCGGCGGTGCGGAAAAAATCAAAGCACTCGAAAACATTTCTGTCGAGTACGACGGCTTGCGGCACATGATCAATCAAAGCCGCAAGCCGGAAGGACCGTGGGATAAAGAGCCGTCCACCGGCAAAATCATCATCGACCGCAAAAATAACCGCATGTACAATTTGAGCAACAACTCGTATCCCGGCATCGGCGCCTTCGCGATGAGCTGGGCGATTCAAGGCCGTGAAGGTTTTCATATCGACGCGCTCAAGAATCATCACGGCACCGAAGTCGTGAAATTATCCGGCCAGGAAACGGAGTGGCCTTGGGCCGCCAGCACGAGATGGATGCCGCCGCTTTTGTTATTGCAGGCGGCAGAAAACAACACCAGCTTGCGTTGGATTGACGGTTATAAAAAAGAGGGGAGAACCTTCGAGGCCATCAGTTTTGTGCAACCTGATAAAACTCTTTTGGTTTTAATTTTCGATTCCGCTACTCATCTTCTTGAAGGTTATGAAACGGTGCGCGATGACGGCGTTTATGGCGATGTGACTGACTTCATTCGCTTCGCCGCGTATCAGGATTTCAACGGCGTGAAATTGCCGACCAAACGCACGGACTATTTCAACGGCGAAATCGCCAGAGAATTGTCTTTGAAGATCAGCGTTGATTCTCAGGTGGATGAGAATCTTTTCAAGATTCCCACCGGCTATGAGATGCCGAAAGAGAATGCAAATGAGAGTTACACGCGCATCAAAAAAATCGGCGACGGCGTTTATATCGATCAAGACATGGGCGGCATCATGATCGTCGAGTTCAAAGATTTTATCTTCGTCATGGATTGCCCTGGTAACTTTTTCATGTCGCAATCCACGATCGATGCCGTGCGCGAAGCCATTCCCAACAAAACCATCAAATACGTTGCTTCCAGCCATACACACGGCGATCACGCCGGCGGCGCGCGAGCGTATTTTCACGCCGGTGCGACGCTCATCACAACGCCCGCTCACGTTGAGTTTTACAAAAAGCTCGCGAAGATCAAACAAACGATTCGCTCCGATCCCTTTGCATCATCTCAAAAAGAACCGGTGATAGAAACGTTCACAGACAAGCGCGTGATTACCGATGGCGAGCAAACTCTTGAGTTGTACAACGTTGGCCCCAATGCGCACTCTGAAGAATTGGTGATCGCCTATTTACCCAAGCAAAAAATTCTGTGGCAGGCGGATATCTTTTTTATTCCTTACACGGGAAAGGAGGTGAATACCGCGATGCCCATCACCATTGAATTTGCCAAAAAGCTCAAAGAATTGGGGATAAACGATTTCGAGCAAATCATCGATTCGCATCACAGCCTTGTCGCGACTCGTGAGGAATTCCAAGCAACGTTGCGGAAGGCAGGATATAAGGAATTTTGATGTCTGGGTGAAACGCGAGGGCCGCTGGCAGCGCGTGGCTTTTCATGATTCCAACGTTGCGGCGCCTTGTTTTTAGTAATGTGTCCAAAAGCTTTGTAGACGTCATTGCGAGCGTTTTTCAGCGAAGCAATCTTTTTAGAACCGAGAGATTGCTTCGGCAAAAAGCGCCTCGCAATGACTGCTATTTATTCATCAACGAATATAACTTGAAACCATTTGCCGAGAATTTTTCCATGATCCAAAGATTGTTCTGTTTTTTCCTTTTGATTTTGCTCAAACCGAGCCAGGCACAACAAATTGCCGACACCACTTTCAATCCTCCCATTGCAAAGCCGGCATATTCCACTGGCAGCGGTCCAGTCGTCATGCTGGACGAAGCGCATTTCAATTTTCACACCGCAACTGGGCGCTATCGGCCCTTTGCACAATTGTTGCGCCGCGATGGTTATGTCGTGCAAGCTTCCACTTCACGTTTCAGCAAAGAAAGCTTGCGTCAAGAAAAAATTCTCGTCATTGCCAATGCGCTCGCCGAGATCAACACACAGGGAAATTGGTCGCTGCCCAATCCTTCGGCATTTGCCGATGATGAAATCGCTGCCGTCCGCGAATGGGTACACGAAGGCGGCGCGTTGTTGCTGATCGCGGATCACATGCCGTTTGCCGGCGCAGCAGAAAAATTCGGCGCGGCATTCGGCATCCTTTTCAGCAATTGCTTCGCGATGTTCGCAGAGCAATCTCAAGGCTCGCTTTTCATTTTTCGCCGGTCGAATGGCGAGCTTGTCGATCATCCCATCATCAACGGCAGAACGCGCAACGAACGCATCGATTCGCTGATGACGTTTACCGGATCGGCGTTCCAAGTGGATGACAGCGCACGATCCTTACTTGTGCTCGATTCATCGCAGAGGTTGCTGCTGCCCGAAACGGCTTGGCAATTCAAACCTGAAACGCCGCGTCTCTCGGCAGTCGGTTGGCTGCAAGGCGGGACTTTGAAATTTGGCAAAGGCCGCGTCGCCGTGTTTGGCGAAGCCGCGATGTTCTCCGCGCAGCTCAGCGGCCCGAATCGACAACCCCTCGGCATGAATTCGCCGCAAGCGCCGCAGAATTATCGCTTCTTGCTCAATGTCATGCACTGGCTTTCGGGTTTGCTTGATTAAAAGACCATGTTCAAAACCCGTAGGGTTGAAATGTTTATAGTTGTATGATTTCCGCATTTTTAAAACTCCGATAGGAGTGATATGTGAAGGGCCTATGATACCTCAATATATCTATGATTCTTTACACTGCAACATATCACTCCTGACGGAGTTTTCATGGCGTCTTGAGAATTTGTGACTATAAACAGATCACTCCTAGCGGAGTTTGATGGAAAGTTTATTATATAGACCAACCATGCATCTCTTCGAACTGATCAAAACCATGGGGCACGCGCAGGTGATGCTCTGTCATGATGAAGCTGCCGGCTATCGCGCTATCATCGCCATTCACAGCACCAAACTTGGACCGGCGGTTGGCGGCGCACGGTTGTGGCCGTATGCCAACGACGAGGAGGCATTCATCGATGCGCTGCGTTTGTCGCGCGGCATGACGTATAAATCCGCACTTGCCGGATTACCTTTCGGTGGCGGCAAGGCGGTGATTATCGGCGACAGCAAAACCGTGAACCGCGAAAAGCTTTTTCGCGCGCACGGACGTTTCGTGGAAACACTCGGCGGCCGCTACATCACCGCTGAAGATGTCGGCACGAGCACGGCGGACATGGACATCGTACGTTTGGAAACCAAACACGTTGCCGGACTCGCCGCGCGCTCGGGCGACCCTTCGCCGTGGACGGCGCACGGCGTGTTTCGCGCCATGCAAGCCGCGGCGCATTATCGCTGGCATTCCGATCATCTTGCCGGCAAAACCGTCGCGCTGCAAGGTTGCGGCAACGTCGGTTATTGTCTCGCCAAAGAGCTGCATGCTGCCGGCGCGAAATTGATTGTGACGGACATCTCTGCCGAGCGCGCGCAAAGAGTCGTGAACGAATTTGGCGCGACCGCCGTGAAGCCCGAGGCGATTTACCACGTCGCTGCTGATATTTTCGCGCCGTGCGCGCTTGGCGCTGTTCTCGATGATGAAACCATTCCGCAACTTCAAGTTGAAATCATTGCCGGCGCCGCCAACAATCAATTGCGCGAAACCAAGCACGGCGCTGCTTTGCAAAAGCGCGGCATTCTCTACGCGCCCGACTATCTCGCGAATGCCGGCGGCGTGATCAACGGTTGCATCGAGATGCTCGATTGGGAACCGGCGCAGGCAATGAAAAAAGTGAACGCGATTTATGACACCGCGCTTGACATTTTCGCGCTGGCACAGCAGCAAGGTATTGCCACTTCGGAAGCGGCAGATCGTCTGGCCGAGCAGCGTTGGCAAATTTGAACATTTTTCCATAAGCTGATCAAGCCGGAACCAAAAAAGCAAAAGCGCACGCAAAGACGCAGAGACGCAAAGTTGCCGCAAAGTTTTTTGCTTTTCTTTGCGCAATCTTCGCGTCTTTGCGTGAATGCTTTTAAATAAAAATTTAAATCGAAAAGAATAGAAATGCGACTTCGCTTCTTTGCTGCGTCTCTTGGATTGCTGTTATTGACAAATGCGCAGCGCATTCATGTAAATGATTTTCTCGAAAGACGTTTTGTGAATACGCAGGGAGAAAGCATGCGCTATCTTCTTTTTGTGCCGAATGAATATGACAAACAAACGAAGTATCCACTCGTGCTTTGGCTGCACGGTGGCGGTGCGCGCGGCGACAGCCTGAAGCTGATCTTGTCTTGGGGTGACAAGCACGGTCCGCTTTTCATCGCGCGCGCCGAAAATCAATCAGCCTATCCGTGCTTCATTCTTGCGCCGCAATGTCCTTTGGGCAAGTTGTGGTCTGATCCTGATTCGGAAAAACCACGAGACGAAATTCGGCTCGTACTCGAGATTTTGGCTAGCATACAAACGGAATTTCGCCTTGATGCCGCGCGCTTGTACGTGATGGGAATTTCGATGGGAGGTTATGGAACTTGGGATATTATCGCTCGCCGTCCGAACACGTTCGCCGCCGCCGTTCCGATCTGTGGAGGAGGAAATCCGGCCAAAGCGGCGCTGATAAAAAATACTTTCATTTGGGCTTTTCATGGCGATGCAGATAATATGGTCGATGTAAAAGAATCGCGCCGCATGATCGAAGCGATCAAAAGGGCGGGAGGGAAGCCGAGATATACCGAATATCAAGGCCTCGGCCACAATGCGTGGGAGCGCGCTTTCGCCGAGCCGGAATTTTTGTCGTGGATATTTTCGCAAAGCCTATGATTGAAATCGCAGGCTCAAAAACGGAAGCCGTCTGAAGACGGCTCGCGTCGTACAAATAAATATTATTAGTCATCTTCAGGCTTCGCCCGTAGGGTGACTTTCATCTCTTAGCCTGGGAATTCATTCTCAGGTTGTAATTTCATCATTCCTTATGCTCAAAAACTATCTCCACATCGCACTCCGCCATCTGTGGCGGCACAAAGGTTACGCTTCGCTCAACGTCGCCGGATTGGCCACCGGCATGACGTGCTGCGTTTTGATTCTGTTGTACGTCCGGATGGAATGGCGTTACGACCGCTTCCACGAAAAAGCCGAGCGCATTTACCGTCTCGTTTCGGATGACGAAATCGGCGATAATGCGGTCAATCTTTCAACCTCGCCCGGCGCGGCGGCTGCGGCGCTGAAAAGGGAATTTTCCGAAGTGCAACATGCCGTGCGCTTCTTCAAGCTTTTCGGCGGCGAAGCCGTGGTCAATTACGGCGAAAAACGTTTTTGGGAATCGCGCTTTTTCTTCGGCGATGCGGAAGTGTTCGAGGTGTTTTCATTTCCGCTGCTGGCCGGAAATCCGCAAACCGCGCTCGCCGGCCCCAAGAAGATCGTGATCACGCAAACAACCGCGCAAAAATATTTCGGCGCAGAAAACCCGCTCGGCAGAACCATCGCGCTCGGCGATTCTCTCCATCTCGAAGTCACCGGCGTCATTGCCGACTTGCCCACGACCACGCATCTGCGCTTCGATTTTCTCGCTTCCATGCCGACGCTCGATTCCATTTATCCCGGCTTGCGCGAAGATTGGATCAGCTTGTTGTTTTACACCTACGTGTTGTTGCCACAAGGAAATGCTCAAGCTCAATTGGCCGCAAGGTTGAAGAATTTTGCGCAGAAATACGACGTGCAAGGAACGGGAAAGCGCACCTCCGCGCTTGAGCCGTTGCGCGACATTCATCTTTACTCCGCCCGCCAGCCGCAGCCCGAGCCGAACGGAGACATCACCTACGTGTATGTCTTTTCCGCTATCGCCGTGCTCATTTTATTGATCGCCTGCATCAACTTCATGAATTTGGCCACGGCCCGCGCGACGAAACGCCTCAAAGAAATCGGCGTGCGCAAAGTGTTGGGCGCCGAGCGCACGCAGCTTCTCCGGCAATTTCTCGCCGAAGCGACCGTGCTCGCCGGCGCGGCGTTGTTGGTGACCATCGGCCTGCTTGAACTTTTTCTGCCGGTTTTCAACGAGTTGACCGGCAAACAAATCGCGTTAAATTATATGCGTGATTTCGAGATTGCCGGCGGCTTGGCGGTGCTGACGCTGCTCGCCGGAATATTCGCCGGCAGCTATCCCGCCTTTTACTTGTCCGGCCTTCGCCCGGTTGCGGTGTTGAAATCGCAGGCCAAATCCGGCGCCGGAAATTTTCGCGTGCGCGAGCTGCTCGTCGTTTTTCAGTTCACCATCTCCATCGCTTTGATCGCCGGCACGATGATCGTCTTTCGGCAAATGGAATTTGTACGCAGCAAAAACTTGGGATTCGATAAAGAGAACGTTGTGGTGTTTCCCATCGGCTTCTCTCCCGCAGGGCAAAACGTCGAAGCCATGAAGCAAACGCTTTTACAAAATTCCAGCATCGCCAACATCACCGTGTCGATGAACACACCCGGCAGCGCCGCCTTCGGTTTGGATTATCGCTTGGAAGGCAAACCGGCGGAGGAAATTTCAAACGTCACGACATATTTGGTGGATTATGATTTTTTGCCGGCTTATGCCATTGGCTTGACGGCGGGGCGCAATTTTTCCAAAGCGCACGCGACGGATTTGACACAGGCGTTTATGATCAACGAGGCTGCGGCCAAACAATTCGGCTGGGATAAGCCGCTGGGCAGGGAGATCGAAGCACTCGTCCCCACCGGCAACGGTTTTCAAACCATCACGAAGGGCGCGGTTATCGGCGTGCTGCAGGATTATCATTTTGGCTCGCTGAAAACGGCGATTCAACCGGCGATTTTCCGAATGTGGAGAGATTGGAGCGATTTTAACACGATCTCGGTTCGGATTCGCCCGCAAAACATACAACAAACTCTGACTTACTTGGAATCGGCTTGGCAAAAATATATGCCGTCTCTGCCATTCCGATATTTCTTTTTGGATGAGCAGCTCGCGGCGCTTTATCAACAGGAAGAAAAACTCGGCAACATGACGATTGCTTTCGCCGGACTCGCGATTCTCATTGCCTGTTTGGGATTGTTCGGCCTCTCGGCGTTTGTCGCGGAGCAGCGCACCAAAGAGATCGGTATTCGCAAAGTGCTCGGCGCTTCGGTTTCCGGTCTCGTGCTGTTGCTCAACAAAGAATCTGCGGTGCTGGTGTTGGTCGCCAATATCATTGCGTGGCCGCTTGCCTACTTGGCGATGAATCGCTGGCTCGCGGATTTTGCCTATCGCATCAGCATCGGGCCGGCGGTGTTCTTGGCTGCCGGCGCGCTGGCTTTCATGATTGCGTGGCTGACGATGAGCTTTCAAACAATCCGCGCCGCGCGGGCGAATCCGATTGAGGTTTTGCGATATGATTAAAAACGCAGTACGTTTCAGTTCATATTTTTAGATCAAGTAAGCGGATTAAGCTGATTGAGCAGATAATGGTAACACATATATTCTTTTAAAATCCGCTTGATCCGCTCAGTCCGTTTACCAAAATAGAGTAAATAGTTTTAAAAGTTTAGAGGAAGCATGAACAAAATCACGGTTATTCCATGCCTCGGAATTGTGATGTTGGCAAGTGCTGCTAGCTTTGCTATGCAAGCTGCAACGAATTTCACGGCAGTGCAGACGAAATCTTTCGAGACGATTTTTTCAAACTCCCTCAACGCGATGGGCGGGGAAAAAGAGCTAAGGAAAATTCAGAGCATTACGGCATTGGCCGATTGCGTCGGGCCGCGAGGAAAGTACACCACGGAAATTTATTCCGCCCGCGGTGATCGTTTGCTGTTCAAACAAGTTTCCGCCGAAGGCGGTATGTTTCTTGGCTATGTGAACGGCGAGCATACTTGGACAAAAGATGAAAAGCGCGGGCAGGTGTCGAGCTTGGACAAAACCTGCGCTTCGATGTTTCGCGGCCACGAATTTCAAATGATGGCCATAATTTTGCCGGAGCGCTTCAACAGTCCGGTTGTGGAAGGCGAAGATGATTTCGCAGGGAAACGCTGCACGAAAATTCGGATGATTGACGAATTAGGGACTCCGTGCCAGGTTTATTTCGACACGAATTTTCATCTCTTGGCAGGTTTGATCATCGCCGACCCGCGCAGCGACAAAGGCGAGACGGTGCGCGTCGTTTTCAATGAATGGAAAAAAGTAGGAAAGGTCATACTGCCCTCCAAAGTCACGGCCACCGACAAATCCGGCGATTGGGTTCTCGATTTTCACGACCTCAAATTGAATCGCATTGATGAGAAGATTTTTGAAATCCCGCCCAGTATTGCCGCAGTGAAAGAGTTGATGCAATTGCAGCAACAGGGACGCGCCGCGCATTTCGGCAAAGACGCCAAGCTTCTCGTGTCCGTGTTTGCGGATGATTTTATCAATATTGGCGCGGGAAAGATTACCCGCCCGACGCGCGAGGAGAGCCGGAACCGCCTGCAAGCTTACTTCGACCGCTCGGAGTTTTTGGAATGGGATGATATTTCGCCGCCCATCATTCGCGTTTCACAGGATGCGAGCATGGCGTATATTCTCGTCCACAAGCGCGTGCGCCTCAAAGCGAAGAATGAAAAAGGCGATTTGGAGGAAGAAACTACAATCTTCGCGTGGATGGAGACGTATGAAAAGCACAATGGCAAATGGACGCTTACCGCCGTGACTTCGACGAGAGAACAGACGGCGAAATAGGAGAATAGATGATTATGCCAAACTATAGAAGAAAGAAAATTGCACTATGTCTTTAAAACCAAAGCTGTTGATGATCGCGCTCGGCTTTTTGCTGATTGCCGAAACGGCAGGCCAAAGGGTCTCGTTTGCCTCAGAAGTTGTTGAACTCCGCAATCGCCTGCAAGCCAAGTTCGACTCGCTTCACGCCGCCGGACAATTTCCTGGCGCGACCGCGGGGTTTGTTTTGGCGGATGGCTCGTCGTTTGGATTGGCAACGGGCTTTTCCGATAAAACCAAAAAGATTCGCATGACGCCGGCTGATCTCATGCTGCAAGGCAGCGTCGGGAAAACTTACGTGGCGGCGACGGCGCTCCAACTCGTACACGAGGGCAAAATCAATCTCGACGAGAAGATTGAGAAATATTTGGGAAACGAGGCATGGTTCTCGCGTTTGCCGAATAGCCACGACATTACTGTGCGCATGTTGATGAAATGATCAGCGACGGCAAATTCGCCATCAATCCGCAGTTTGAATGGACCGGCGGCTGCATGGCTTCGACCACGGAAGATTTGGCGAAATGGGCGAAAGCGCTGTATGAAGGCAAAGCATTCGATCCTTCACTTCTGCCGCAAATGCACGACGGCGTTCCGGCGAAGCTCGGCCCGAATACGAAGTACGGCCTCGGCGTCATCATCCGTCAAACACCGTTTGGCACGAGCTACGGCCACAGCGGCTTCTTTCCTGGCTATCTCACCGAGATGATGTATTTCCCTGACGCGAAAATTGCCATTGCCGTGCAAGTGAACACCAGCGTGCCGCGCGCCACCGGCAAGCCGCTGACGCGGTTCATTTATGATTTCGCGAAGATCGTTTTGGAAGAGCAAAATCGTTGAAGCGTCGACGGACGGCCCTGGACGCTATGCCGACGCTGCAGATGATCAAATTCGACTCATTACCGGTGTAAAATTTCGCTTGCTTCTATTTCCCACCTATATTAAATTATCGTTGCTTGCTGGGAACTTGCCCCCTATCTTTGATTTTTTGATGAATTCGCATTGTGCGTTTAGGCGGATAAGCCGGTAAGTCACTAGCATATTTCAAAACACAATTTTTGACTGATCAATGCGACAAATTCTTTTTATCCACGGCCCCAATCTCAATTTGCTCGGCGAGCGCAAGCCGGAAATTTATGGGCCTTTGACGCTGGCGCAGGTCAACGGGCAAATCGCGGCTTTCGCGGTGAAATGCCAGGTCGAGCCGGTATTTTTTCAATCCAATCATGAGGGGCAAATCATCGACTTTTTGCACGCACATCGCCGCGAGGCGGTGGGAATCGTGATCAACGCGGGCGCGCTGACGCATTACAGTTACGCATTACGCGACGCCCTCGAGTCTGTGCAATTGCCGGCGGTGGAAGTCCATCTCTCCGACATTCATCGCCGCGAAGCGTTTCGCCATATTTCGGCAATGCGTGAAGTTTGTTTGGCACAAATTTCCGGCCTCGGCGTGGAGAGCTATCGTCGCGGCTTGGAAGTCGTGCTCGGTTTTCTGGGCCGAAAAGAGTTCCAGCAATTTTTGCAGAAAACCAAAAGTGTTGACGCCGCGTATCGTCAATGTGTCCAAATTCTCAAGCGTGATTTCTCCAAGTATGATTGGGCCGGCATCTACTTGGTGGAAGGCGAGGAGCTGGTTGTACACAATTATATTGGCGCGACGACACCGCACACGCGCATTCCAATCGGCCAGGGCATTTGCGGTGCAGCAGTCGCCAAAGAGCAAACGATCATCGTGGCAGATGTCAATGCTGACCCGCGTTATCTCGCGTGCAGCCTCGAAACCAAATCGGAAATCGTTGTGCCCATTCAAGGCCGCCGCATTTATGGCGAAATTGACATTGATAGCCACACGCCCGATGCGTTTCATCACCACGATCGCGAGACGCTGGAAGGCATGGCGATTGATCTGGCGGGATTTTTGGATGCGCAAACGCCAACGTAGTTGTTTTGCCAACTTTGCCGATTAACGAAAGAATGTCACGCCTTTTGTCATTTTAGCATATAACCAAGCCGAGTTTAGAGCAAACCTAAATATGGTAACATTTGCTCACCAATTTTAAACTCTCATTGGGGACGTAAATTCATAAAACGGGGACTAATATCCAAAAGAAGTTTGGTACAGACTTTGTTATAATTTTAACAAACTGTACTGTTTTAATTGACAAGCCGAAAATTTATCGAGCCTGCGCCTGCCTTTTGGAAAATGGTTGAAGGAGCGGGGCACACCAGACATGCTGCCAGTCTGTTTGAACGATATTACTTACGGAAAAATTTATGAGTAGCGAAAAGCACGAAAGCGAAACGATGGAATTGAGCATACCGCAGATCCTGCCGCTGTTGCCGTTGCGCAATACGGTTATTTTTCCTCAACAAATTCTGCCGCTGTCGATCGGCCGTGAAAAATCGGTTCGGCTCATCGAAGATGCGATGCGCGCCAACCGGCTGATTCTCGTCGTGGCGCAAAAAGACGGGCGCGTTGACGACCCGCAAACGGAAGATTTGTTTCGTTGGGGAACGATCTCGCTCATTATGAAGGTGTTCAAAATGCCGGACGGCACGCACAGCGCCATGGTGCAGGGCATTGCGCGTGGACGGATTTTGGATTTCGTAAATCACGAGCTTTATCTGAAAGCCGCGGTGCAGCCCTATCTCGAAGAGAAGGCCGAAGGCATGGACGTCGACGCGATGGTGATGAACTTGCGCGGGCAGTTTCAGCGCGCCGTCGAGCTGGCGCCGTATCTCACGCCAGAGCACGCCATGTTGGTGATGAACACCGACAGCCCCGGCCGCTTGGCCGATGTGATCGCATGGAATCTCAATTTGCAGATGAACGACAAGCAGGAGATTCTCGAGCTGACCGACATACACCAGCGGTTGGAAAAAATCACTTACTACCTGAGCAAGGAATTGCAGATTCTCGAGCTCGGCAGCAAGATTCAGAGCGAGGTGCAGGGCGAGATCTCCAAAAATCAGCGCGAGTATTATTTGCGCGAACAGATGAAGGCGATCAAGCGCGAGCTTGGGGAGGAAGAGGACGAGCGCGGCGAGATCAACGAATTGCGCAAGCGTTTGGAAGAAGCGAATCTGCCCGAGGAAGCCAAAAAAGTTGCCGAGAAAGAATTGGAGCGCCTCGCCAAGATTCCACCGGCGGCGGCGGAATACACGGTGTCGCGGACTTATATAGATTGGCTGATCGAGCTGCCGTGGAGCAAGGGCACGGATGACAATCTCGACGTCAATATCGCGCGGCAAGTGCTCGACGAAGATCATTATGATTTGGAAAAAGTCAAGAAGCGCATTCTCGAGTATCTGGCGGTGCGGCAATTGAAGGCGGATATGAAGGGGCCGATCCTGTGCTTTGTCGGGCCTCCCGGCGTCGGCAAAACTTCGCTCGGCCGCTCGATCGCGCGCGCGCTGGGCCGCAAATTCGTGCGCATTTCGCTCGGCGGCGTGCACGACGAGGCGGAGGTTCGCGGGCATCGCCGGACGTACATCGGCGCGCTGCCGGGCCGCATCATTCAAGGCTTGAAGAAAGCCGGCTCGAACAATCCGATTTTCATGCTCGACGAGATCGATAAAGTCGGCGCGGATTATCGCGGCGATCCGTCCTCGGCGCTTTTGGAAGTGCTCGATCCGGAGCAGAATTTTTCCTTCAGCGATCATTATCTCGAAGTGCCGTTCGATCTTTCCAAAGTGATGTTCATCGCCACGGCGAATTTGGAAGACCCGATTCATCCGGCGCTGAAAGACCGCATGGAAGTGATCGAGCTGCCCGGCTACACGGCCGAAGACAAAATTCGCATCGCGGAAAAATTTTTAGTGCCGAAGCAATTGGAGGCGCACGGCCTGAAGCCCGAGCTGCTCACGTTTGAGAAAGAGGCGGTCGAACACATTATTACTTCGTACACCCGCGAGGCCGGCGTGCGCAATCTCGAGCGCGAGGTCGCCAATGTCTGCCGCGGCGTTGCGAAAGAAGTGGTGGAAGCGAAGAGCGGCGGCGCCACGAACGGTGCCACCCACATCGTCACCAAAGAGGCTTTGCACAAATATCTCGGTGTCGTCAAATATTTTTCCGACGTCAAGGAACGCACGCGCCGCACCGGTGTTGCCACCGGCCTGGCGTGGACTGCGGTCGGCGGCGATATTCTCTTCATCGAAGCCACGAAGATGCGCGGCAAAGGCGGATTGATTCTGACCGGCTCGCTCGGCGACGTGATGAAAGAATCGGCGCACGCCGCGCTTTCTTATATCCGCAGCAAAGCCAAGCAGTACGAGATTGACGAAGATTTTTTCGAGAAATTCGATATTCACATTCACGTGCCGGCGGGCGCCATTCCGAAAGACGGCCCGAGCGCCGGCGTGACCATTTTTTCGGCGTTGATGTCGCTGCTGACGGATCGCACCGTGGCCAACGACGTGGCGATGACGGGTGAGATCACGCTGCGCGGCCTGGTGCTGCCGATCGGCGGCGTCAAAGAGAAAACGCTGGCGGCAAAACGCGCCGGCATCAGCAAAGTCATTCTGCCGGAAAAAAATCAAAAGGATCTGGAGGAGATTCCCGATCACGTGCGCGAGACGATGCAGTTTTTCTTTGTGAAGGAAATGGACGATGTCATCAAGCTCGCGTTGAGCCGGAAGCCCAAGAAGACCGGAGCCGAAGCGATAATCGAGCCGCCGCCGCAGCCCCAGCCGGCGATGGCGTGACGTAACACAGGCGGCTCTTTATATAAATCAAACGGAAAAAGTATATTTCGACTTTAGAAAATCGTCATAACCAGCAAAGTTACTGTACAAATGGTTTGACCAATTCCCGAATCTCCTTCATCCGATACTCTTTGGCCAAGCGCCGCAGCTCGCCGGCAAACGGCTTGAATTGAGCGCCAAGTTTTTCGATGGTTTCCACGCGTTGCAGAATGCCTTTGATGTCGCCCATCATCGCCAGATCGAACAGCGCTGCGGCTTCGGCAGCGGGCGGGCCAACCAAGGTCTCCGCCATGATTACAGTCTTGGCTTGCAACAATTCTCTCGGTCCATCTCCTGCGTAAATCCACTCCAAACGCAAATGTATCCGCAATTGCTCCAGAAGATTTTCGACGCGTATCGGTTTTGGAATGAAGTCGTTGCAACCCGCCTCCAAACTTTGCTGGCGATTGTGCTCGAACACGCTCGCCGACAACGCGATCACGATCACATTTTGCAGCGCCGGTGTTTGGCGAATGCGCCGGGTCGCTTCGAAGCCGTCCATCACCGGCATGACCAAATCCATCAAAATCAGCTCGGGTTGCCATGCTGTGGCTTTGTTCAAGCCTTCGCGGCCATCGGCGGCCTCGCGCAAATCGAAGCCGAGCGGCGCCAGCAGATTCACGATCACAGCGCGATTTTCTGATTTGTCATCCACCACCAAAATTTTTCGCGGCGCGCCTTGATAGCCGATGATCGTGCGCTCGCCAATCGTCCCGACAACAGCTCCGCTCGGAATCTCGTGCAGATCCAAATCCACCCAAAACACACTGCCTTGTCCTGACGCGCTTTTCAGTTTCAACTCACCGCCCATCATGCGCACCAACTCGCGGCTGATCGTCAACCCCAAACCGGTGCCTTCAATGAAATGCCGGTCGTCGCTCACTTGGTGGAACGGCTGGAAGATCGTCTCCCAATGTTCCGGCGCAATGCCGATACCGGTATCTTCAACTTGAAAACGAATGCGCGTTTGATTTGGAAGCGTTTCGTGATAGCCGATTTTGAACGCCACGCTGCCGCGCTCGGTAAATTTGATGGCGTTGCCAAGCAGATTGATGAGCACCTGCCGCAAACGTTGCGCATCGCCGCGCACCGCCACCGGCAGCGGTGAGAGCGCCTCGTAAACAAAGTCGAGCCTTTTTTGCTCGGCGCGCTCGCGGAAAATTTCGACGAGGCCGTTGAGAAACTCCGGCAAATTGAAATCGGCCACGCGCAGCTCCATTTGTTGGGCTTCGATTTTCGACAAATCCAAAACCTCGTTGATCAGGCCCAATAAATGCTCGCCGCTCTTGTGCATGATCGCAACGCCTTCCTGCTGCGCTTCGCTCAGGCTCTTGTCGCGCTTGAAAATTTGCGCGTAGCCGAGAATGCTGTTGAGCGGCGTGCGCAGCTCGTGACTCATGCGCGCGAGAAATTCGCTCTTGGCGCGATTGGCAGCCTCGGCAGCGTCTTTGGCCTGGCGCAGCGCTTCTTCCATGCGCAGACGCTCTTTGATTTCTTTCGTGAGCAGTTTGTTGGCTTCGGAAAGCTCGTGCGTTCTTTCCTGCACCCGCAGTTCCAGCTCGTCGTGCGCCTTGCGCAGTTCCACTTCGGCACGCTTGCGCTCGGAAATATCCGAGACCATGGCGAACGTGTACATGAAACGGCCTTCGCTGTCGCGCACCGCCGAGCACACGGTGTTGGCCCATATCACCTCGCCATTCTTTTTGCGATAGCGCTTTTCAATGCGGAACTGTGCACATTGCCCTTGCACCAGCTCGCCGAAGATTTTCTTGCTCTCCGCCAGGTCTTCGGCGAATGTGATCTCTTTAAAAGTCATGGCACGAAGCTCGTCTTCGCCAAATCCCAGCATTTCCGCAAAAGCGCGATTGACCTGCAAGAACCTGCCTTCCGCATTGTTGATGGAAATGCCGATGGGCGCCGACTCGAAGAGCGTGCGGAAACGTTCTTCACTTTTCCGCAACTCTGCTTCCGCGTGTTTGCGTTCGGTGATGTCGCGGATGATCACGCTCGCTTTCATGGCGCCAGATTTATCTTTATAAAAAGCGCTGGAGGCTTCGCCAGGAAAGACGGAGCCGTCTTTGCGTCGGAAGCTCAGCTCGCCTTTGAAGCGTCCGGTGCGCTCGCGCTCTTGCAGCAGCACGGGCAAGCGGGGGTCTGCCAGATCGATAAGACCCGTTCTTCCGAGCCGGCAAATTTCCTCTTCAGTCATGCCAAATATTCGGCAGGCTTCGGGATTGGCCGCGATGATGATTCCATCCGGCGAGGCCAACAGCACCGCGTCGATGCTATTTTCAAACAGCGCGCGGAATTGCTCTTCAGAGCTGCCGATTTCCGGTACGGTGCGCATACGCTCGGTAATTTCCTGTTCCACCTTCGTGTAGGCTTAATATTTTGAAGCACATTTTCTTCAACAGTTCTTTTGATCGTCCGGAGATTGCGCTCGCGGGGTCAAGCTACTCCAAGCTGCAAACGAGTATTAGTATAAAAGAATAAATCAAAATAGCAAGTGAGAGTGTTTGGGCAAGATTTGAACGGGTAGGAGGGAAGATTGGATGAAGTTTGACGAAAGGGGTGGCTCGCGTTGCCACTCCTTTCGTATTCAAAGCGCCGGCAGCATTACATCATGTTTTACGGCAGCTTCTTCTCAACCCATTTGCCGTTTTCCTTCACTTCCAATTTTTCCGGAATGAAGATGTCGGCATGTTTGCCATGCATGCCGGTAAAGCGAAGTTCTTGCCCAACGTAGCTCGCATAATCGGGAGCGGATACACCGAGTACATGCACCTTCTTATTCGCGTCAACTACACCGACGGGCAGACCGCCTGAAGCACACGCGGCGCCGCAACCTTTGGCGCTGCCATGATCGTTGGTGAGAAGTCCCGCGGCCGCGTAGCATTTCAAATCGACCAGGGTGCCCGCGACCGTTTCTGATTTGGCGGCGGCTTTCTCTTGTGCGGACAGCATCACCGCGACCGCGAATACCATCAGCAACACGGCAAATAGAACAACGATTGGACTTTTACGCATAACTACCTCCTAAAAGTTAAACCGGTTTTGTTATAGAGTCTCCTAAAATTCAGCGCGGGCGCGTTGAATTTTGAGCATCATTATTATTCAAACGAAGTTTTTGTAACCGAAATTCCCGGTTTTTATTAAAAATTTCGTTTAAGCGACATGGCGGCGTCGATCAAGATTTTAGGCCGCGGCGCGCGGACATTTTAAAATTCATAAAAATTCTCTTGACTTTTGAAACTTTAGTGTATATATTAAGTATACACAGTATGAACAAAATGACCACTTAAAGGAAATCGCTATGCTGATCCACACCACGGAGTTTTCCAACGAGCCTTTGCACCGCCAAATTTGCCAGCAGCTCATGGCGAAAATTCTAACCGGTGATCTGCAACAAGGCGCCGAGCTGCAGCCGGTGCACTTATTGGCGCGGGAACAGCGGATCAGTGTGAACACGGTGGAACGCGCTTATCAAGATTTGGCGCGGGAAGGCTTGATCACCTACGCGAATGGGGCCGGCGCTTACGTCAAGGCGCTTTCAGCCGCACAAAAGCAGGCGCTCGCCACCCATTGTTTGTTTGGCGATGCGCAGGAAAGCCGCCGTTTGGAAGAAGAGTTGATGATGGCGCAAAAGATTCAGGCGCGTCTGCTGCCCGGCGCGCTCCCGAATCATGCGCGCTTGCAGTTGGCGGCATATTCGGAAGCCTCGCGTCCGCTTGGCGGCGATTACTACGATTGTCTGCCGCTCGACGAGCATCGCTTCGGCTTGGTCATTGCCGATGCCTGCGGGAAGGGCTTGCCGGCGGCGATGTTGATCTGTCAAATTCAGGCTATCATCAAAAACGAAATTTGCCACGGCAGCTCGCTCCGGCAAGCGCTGCAAAACCTCAATCAATATGTCAAACGCTACAACTCCGCCAGGCATTTTGTCACGCTGTTTTATGGGATTTTCGATGACCGCACCGGCGTGCTGGAATTTGCCAACGCCGGCCACAATCATCCCATTCTCACCCGCAACAACGGCCAACTGGAATTTTTGCAAACCACCGGTCCGGCATTGGGCGTTCTTGCCGGCGTCGAACATCAAATTCAAACGATCAAATTAAACGGTGGCGACGGCGTCCTTTTTTACACCGATGGCGTGACGGAGACCATGAATCGCAGCCGCGAAGAGTTTGGCGAACAACGATTACAAAGTTTTCTCATCGGCCAGCGCGAGCGCAGCGCCGCAGAAATGATTCGTTTGCTCCTCGAAGATTTGAATCGCTTCCGGGCTTCGGCTTTTTTGCAGGATGACAGAACGATGATGATGATGAAAGTGTCAAAAATTTAAAACAAAACGATTGCGGGCAATAACATGCTCTTGAATTTAACCGATCTTTCCTCCGAGTCGCTGCAAAGCCAGATCATCCGGCAAATTCGCGCCGCCGTTCTTGCCGGAGAAATGCCGGCCGGGGGCAGTTTGCCATCGATCCGTGCGCTTGCCTCCGAGCAACGCGTCAGCGTGATCACCGTGCAACGCGCGTATGAAGAGCTGGAACGCGAAGGCCTGATCCATTCCCGTCGCGGCAAAGGATTCTTTGTTTCAGAACTTGCGGATGACGAAAAAAAATCCATGGCGAAACAGCGACTGTTGGATAACGTCGAGCCGCTCATCAGCGCCGCTTTATCGGAAGGACTAAGACCAAAAGACGTCAAGGAAATTGTCGATCTCGTTCTCAAGAAAAATGGTGTAACCCAGTCGGCCCGACTGGGCGGTTGATATCTATTTGATGGATTAAAAGTAACTATGCCATATACAAAAAAAGCCTGTCATTCCGAAGGAATCTTTTTCATTTCAAAAACTGTGCTTGTACGAAAAAGGATTCCCTGGCCTGCCTAGAGCCTTTGGCAGGGCAGGCTTCCAGAATGATATGTGAAATGATTCCGAATAGTTACAATAAAAAGGAGCAATAAAATGACCAACGCCTTCTCAATTCGTAATCTCGTCAAAACCTATCCCGAATTCCAACTCGGCCCGCTGAATTTGGAGCTGGAGCCAGGCACGGTGCTCGGCTACGTTGGGCCGAACGGCTCGGGCAAATCGACCACCCTGCATTGCCTCGTCGGCTTGGTCAAGGCCGATGGCGGCGAGATGCATGTTTTCAATCGCGTCAATGATCCGAACCAGCCCGAGTGGAAGCTGGACATCGGCTACGTCGGCGACGAGCACGTTTTTTATGAGAACTGGTCCGGCGAGAAAAATCTGAAATTTCTCGCGCAATTTTATCCGAATTGGTCGAACAAGCTCGCTGTCGATTTGGCCAAACGCTTCAATTTGTCATTGACGAAACCGGCCAAAGAACTCTCCGGCGGCAACCGCGTCAAGCTGGCTTTGATCGCCGCGCTCGCGCATTCGCCAAAACTTTTGCTCCTTGATGAGCCGACCTCCGGCTTGGATCCGGTCGTTCGCGCCGAAGTGCTCGACGTGCTGTTTGAAGTTTTGGAAGATGGAGAACGGGCTATTTTTTACTCCACCCACATTCTGTCGGATATCAGCCGTCTTGCCGACGAGCTGGCTTTTCTCGATAACGGCCAAATCAAGCTCCGGGCGACGAAGGAAGATTTGACCGAGCAATGGCGCAAAATTTCGTTTCGATTTTCGGGCAACAACTTCAAGCTCGAGGCGACGACGAGCCACAAGCACGAGGGCGTGGATCATCAAGTCATCAGCTTCAACCATGAGGTCACGCTGCGGCAGCTTGGCGAATTGGGCGCGGAAAATGTGCAGGCGTATCGCCTGGGCATCGATGAAATCGCCGTGCAAATTCTCAAAGGAAGTAGCGCAGACATCTTGTCTGCAAATTAGACGCGAGATAAAAATGTGGAAAATACTTAAAACGGAAATTCGGTATCATAAAACCGTCATAACGGCAGCCTACGCCAGCGGAGTCGTATTCCTGATCGTTGCAGTTTTATCGGGCATATTGAAACGAATGGATTCGCCGATGGCAACGTGGAGTTTGATGTCGGTTGTCACCAGCGCCTATATTTTTTTGTTGATCCATATTGGCAGCCACGATGAAACCGAAAAGCGGGAACGGCTGCATGCGTTGCTGCCGATACCACGCTTGAAACTCGGCATCGCGCGCATGGCTTTACTGCTGCTCTTGCAGGCCGGCTTTAGCATCATTTGGGTTATCGGTGTGATGGCTGCAGGCAAAGGCCTCGAGCTCGCCTATCTATATTATATGCTTTCATCCAATGCGTTCTTTTGTCTGATCGTCGCGCTCATTGCCATTTTTCTGGATCTGGGTCACTTCGGCAGGAATACCTATCGGCGGATATTTGCCGGCTTTGGGGCTTTGTTTGTGATCCTGGTCATCTGGTTAACTCTGGCGGGCAAGATTATCCCGCTTCTCGAATATATTTTTTTGCCTTACACGACGCCTGCGGGTGCGGCGATTTTTGTCTCAATTGCTGCCGGCTTGTTTTATCTGGATGTGGTTATCTATACGCGCCGCAAATCATACCTGAAATAAGGAGGAAAAATGTGGCACATTCTCAAAACCGAGCTTGACTACACCAAAGAGGGCTTGATGTTCGCTTATGCGATTACTTTGCTCTTTTTCATTGCGGCGGTGTATTGGGAGAGCTGGGGTTTGTTTGAGTATATGACGAACACGACAATAACTTATTTTATCGCGATGGCCATTCTTGGCAGCGAGGCCGACGGGGAGAAGAGAACACGTTTTCTCGCCGGCCTGCCCACGACACCGCGTCAGTTTGCAATGGCCGATTTGGTGTATGTCACATTGGTTCAGCTTGGCATGGTTCTATTGTGGATCGGCTTGCTGCTATTCAAGCCCGAGGAGGCGACACCCCGAACGTTTTGGGGTATGCTTTCGCAAAACGGCCTCGTGCTCAGCGTAATTACTATTTTCATCATTCAAACTCATCTGGGCTTTTATGGCGCGAAAAAATACAAGCGCATCACTTACGGCATTTTGTTGGCGCTCGTCTTGCTGGCGGTTGGCCTCGTCTATTTCGGACATATCAACGCCGTGGCAAGATTCCTGTGGCGTCATTTTATGTCCGTTTCGGGAGCGCTGGTCAGCACGCTGTTGTGGCTGGGCTTGTCGTATCTGAGTGTGATTATCTTTGTTCGCCGCAAGTCCTATCTGACGTAGTTGGCAAAAAAATCTCGTAGCACGGCAACTTGCCGCAACAAAATTTGTTAACCGCGAATTAACGCAAATCAACGCGAACGAAAAATTAGCGTGCATTCGCGTGAATTAGCGGTTCGGTAAAAATTTCTGGATAATGTTATCGAAAAAGAAACAAAGAATATGAATCCACATCTCCTCGAAGTCACTTCGATTGAAAAAGAATTTGAGAGTGTCAAAGCCGTCGACCGGCTCTCATTCCACGTGCAGGCGGGAGATATCTTTGCGCTGTTGGGGCCGAACGGCGCCGGCAAAACGACGGTGGTGCGCATGCTGCTGCGCATTCTCCATCCCGATCGTGGAACGATACGCTATTGCCTCAACGGAACCTCACGCGAGAAGGCACTGCCGGAGGAGATCGGCTATCTCCCCGAAGAGCGTGGGCTGTATCGAGAAATCTCGGTATACAAAAATCTGACCTACATGGGCATCCTGCGCGGCATGCAGCGTGAAGAGGCCGGACGCGCCGCCGACGAGTGGTTGGCGCGGCTGGACTTGCGTGAGCGCAAGAACGAGAAACTCGATCAGCTTTCCAAAGGCAATCAGCAGAAAGTCCAGTTCATCGCCTCGATCCTGCACCGGCCGAAATTCGCCATTCTCGATGAGCCGTTCTCCGGCCTCGATCCGGTGAATCAGGAGTCCTTTCTCGATATCATCCGCGAGCTCCGGTCGTCCGGAATGACCATTCTCCTGAGCGCGCACCAAATGGATCTCGTGCAGAGGCTGGCCGATCGCGTTCTCTTAATGAATCGCGGCCGTGCCGTTCTCGAAGGAACCATTGCGGAGGTGCGAGCTTCGTCAGCGGCCTTCAAAAAAGTGGTGCTGAAAGTTGAGGGAGCAACCGACGGCGCGCAGTTCGAGCGCTTCGATGGCGTCGATCATTTCGAGGCGCTCGCGGACGGCGAATATGCGTTTTCATTGCGGCAGGAAGCTTCCATGAGCAGTTTCCTTGCCGCCGCCGCAGCCCATCTGAACATCAGCGACATTCGCTCGCAAGAATCTTCGCTGCACGAAATTTTTCTACGCGCCATCAACAATGAACGTCAGGGAGCCATCCGTAAAGGGCGATAAAAAATGTATACTCGTTCAATGTTAAAATTGCAGTCATTGCGAGTGCTATATCACCCAATGTGGCTTTTTTTGAAAGAAACGTCATCGCGAGGAGCGCTTTTTGCGACGAAGCGATCTGTTAATTTTAAAAGATTGCTTCGCTGGAAGGCGCTCGCAATGACCATTTCCTAAGAGCTCACGGAAAAGAAGTCACGAAAAATTTTCCGGAATAAAATTCCGTGAGCTGTTCCATTTCCGTGACCAATCAATCTTTTTTTGATTGCGTTCAGTTGAAAGAATAGCCTATGAAATCACACTCGCTTGTATTCGAAATCGCCAAATGGGAATTTCACCGTTGGTTCAAATGGAAGGATCAGATCATAACCGTGGCGATCTCTCTCGCGCTGTCGCTGGCAATCTGGGGAGGGATAGCGTTATTGAAGAGTGGCGACGCTCCCATCAAGCTCTCCGTCATCGGGCGGGATATTCTTCCATTCGAGATTCCAGCCAACAGCCGGATCGAATTGCAGACCGCCGAGTTGAAGGATGAAGAACGGCTGCGGGAGCTTGTCGGTCGCAGCGAAATCGACGGCTTGCTCATTATCAAAAGCCTTGACGCGGCGGAATTGCTGGTCTATAAAGAACCTTTCTGGAAAAGTGAAATCGAGCAGTGCCTGACGGAAGCCAGAACACAGTTAAAGATTCAGGAGTTCCAGTTGCCGCCGGCACAGCTTGCCGATGCTTTGCGGCCGATAACGCTGGCGGTCGCAATTCACGAGGGAGGGCACAAACCGACGAGTGTCGCGGAAAAAATCACCGCGGGCTTGATCATCTGTGTGATGCTCTTCGGGATATTTATTGGTGCGGCGTATCAGTTCGTCGCGATTACCGGCGAGAAACAGTTTCGTGTGACAGAAATGGTCATCTCTGCGGTTACTCCTCAGCAATGGATTGATGGAAAGATTCTCGGCGTCTCGGCTTACGCGCTCGCTTTCGTGTTCACGAGCACGACGAGTATTCTGCTCTTCGTGCTCGTCTCTCAAGCCTTCGGTTCGGGATGGACGATTCCGGTGGAAGTAACAAACCCGCCGATCATTCTTTCCCTGATTTTGCTGGGACTCGGAGGCTTTTTGCTTTGGAACACGATCTTTACGGCCGTTTCTGCGACCGTGAATGATCCGAACACTTCTGCAAAAGGTTCGTTATTGTTGGCTCCCTTCGTCCCGGTCATATTTGCCGTCTTTACCTTTAAAAATCCGGACTCGATTGGCATGCAGATTCTTTCCCTCATTCCCTTCACGTCACCGGCGGTGCTCCCGGCGCGTCTCGTTTTGACGGAAGTCGCATGGTGGGAAGTTGCGGTCGCGCTCCTCCTGCTCGGGTTGACCACCTGGTTCTTCCGTTCCGCGAGCGGCAAGATCTTCCGGCTCGGTATGCTGATGCACGGCAAGGAGCCGGCGTTCAAGGAAATTATCCGCTGGGCGCGCGAAGCTTGAAGTTGACGGGATGAACTCGACACAATGCAGATGGGTCGCGATCAAACCGGTTTATGATAAAAACAATTTACTATCGGTTATAAACAGCACTGATGAAAAACAAAAGCTTTGAACACGGATAACGCGGAAGACACGGATTGACACGGATAAAATAATTGTCCGCTAGTCAAATAAAAATCGGTGATGATCCGCGTTATCCGTGTAATCCGCGTTCAAAGTTTTTTTAATTGTGGCTCGTCCAAGCTGATGAATGGTGCAAACTTTTTTAACTTGCATGAGATGGAAAAATGTGGCAAATCATCAAAGCTGAATTGCGCTATAACCGCATCTTTCTCGTATCGCTTTATTTCGCGACTCTCGGGATGTGGGTGCTTTACCTTTTCGATCCAGCGGGCCTATTTCAATTGTTCGGCATACCAGGCCTTTTCTTGATGATCGCGCTTTTCACCGGAGCCACAAAAGAAAAACGCGAGCGCTTCCACGCCCTGTTGCCGGTTTCTCTCAAGCATTGCAGGATAGCCGGCTTGCTGTCTTACGCCGTTCTCTTTCACGCCGGTATTCTTTCGGGATGGGCGACGCAATTTCTGCGCGAGCGCGCGGCATTGGCGAACGAGTTCATCACCTTTTGGGGCGTGCTCACGCTTAACGGCCTGACCATCAGCATTTTCTTTATTCTCGCCATTCGTTTCGATCTTAAAAACTACGCCGAGAAAAAGTATCTGTGGATCGCCAACACCGCGCTCGTGGCCGCATTGCTGGTGACGTTCTCCGTTTATTTTTTGGCCAAATTCAGCTCCAATAACAACCGAGCGATTTACGAGCTTATTCGCGATTTTGCCTTTTATTCGCCCGCCGTTGCTGTGGCAATAAATGTCGTTTGCGCCGGCCTGATGTATCTAAGCGTGGTCATTTATACCGGCCGCAAGTCTTATCTCGCGTAACACCTGTCGGATTTTCGCAGGAATGAATTTCTGAAATTCTACAAACTGCCTTGGCGAAAGTCCGGCTTCACGGCTTCTTGAAATCTCCCACGTCTTTGCTCGCATCAATAATCAGCACCTGCTTGTCGAAAGCGTCGAATTTCACTTCTTCAAAAAGCAGCCGATGGTAAAAATTCTTTTCCAAAGGATAAGCCGTGTTCTCGGGGCGCGGCAAGACGACGCTCTGCCGAAAAGCAAACATGACGCCTTGCACCTCGCGATAATCCTCGAAGTGGATCGTTCCGGTCGCCCAATTCAACAAATCCCGAACCGTATACAAGCACATTTCAACCAACAGCGTTTCCTGATTGATCCAGAGCAGATATTGGTCGTGCTGCAAATTCGGCGCGAAGCTTCCCCACGTTGCAAAAACCAGATGATAATTTTTGCCGTGGTGCGTTTTGTCACCGGCGTAGGCGACGAATTCCGCCGAAAGCAAACGAAACGGCAGCTCGTCAAAATATTGCAGTGCCGGCAGATAGAACTTCAGCACACGATCATCGGAATAGGCCAGCGGCGCACCAGCATTGGCTTGCTTATAACCTGAATTTTGCACGGAAATTTCGAAAATTTCCCATATACACCATCAAATAGGCGTACCTCTGCATCGACGACTATTCTAATGACTCCAAACGGCACGCCTTTCAATCCACCGCGCTGAACTTTA
>Ga0247727_10003987_pt1 | contig 31934 bp, 24 predicted proteins | sample WisWelCaveWW1625_FD_202498 | JGI IMG/M metagenome (GOLD analysis project Ga0247727, IMG submission 202498) | Biofilm microbial communities from Wishing Well Cave, Virginia, United States - WW16-25 | ecosystem: Environmental > Aquatic > Deep subsurface > Groundwater > Cave microbial mat | place... | reverse complement strand
GAATCCGACCACCAGCCTTGTGGCGGACGGGCTGGAGATCAGCAACAACACGATCCGCGACCCGCGCGGGCCTGCGCTGTGGATCAAGAAATCCACCTTCGGAAGCAAGGCCAATCCTCAGACGTCGCAGCCTAAGCACATCAATTTTCGGAACAATATGGTCGTCGTGAGCAACGGCTCGGCGGGAATCAAGCAGGACTTGGTGACCACCTCGGCCGTGCCCCCGCCCTACCTCGACATCTCCGACTTCAACCACTTTGACCTGACCTCGGGGGGCGTGGTCGGCATCTGGGGCGGGATCAGTTACGGCACGCTGAGCCTGTGGCGGTCGGCTACTGGCAAGGACTGCGACTCGACATCGCTACCATCGGTACCACCAGCAATCTGCCCCTTACCTTAGGCTAAGGGAGGCTAAGGGGAATCTCCCCGGGGGTGTAGAATTGCTGATACCGGGGTGGACTCGATGAGGCTGTGGAAGGCGGCGGCGCTGGCTTGCTGGGCCGTCCTGGCGGGGGCCCAAACCGCCAGCCAGTCCCAGAAGTTCCAGGAAGCCATCGACGCGATGGAAACCCGCGGAGACTGCCCCTTGGCCATCCGCCTGTTCGAGGAGGCGGCTCGCGGGCCGGACCGCAACCTCGCCGCTCACGCCCTCTTCGAGAAGCTCGGAAAGCAGGAGGCGCAGAAGCTGTACGAGCGGGTGTTTCTGGGCCGTGGGGGCTTGTCCGCCCAGACGATATCGTTTGTCGCCCGCCGGGATTTTGGAACCGCCCGAGCCGCTCTTTCCGTCGCGGTGGCCGACTTCAACGGCGCGGCAGCCCCTGCGCGCAAGTCTGGGTTAGGGAGAGCTTTCTGCCGCGCGCGACGGGCCGGGAGGTAGGAGGATAGCCGCAAGAGGTGGAGGAGCAATGAAAACAAGAAGTCTACTGGGATGGTTTTGGGCTGTCGCGGCGGCGGGCGGCCTGGCGGCTCAGACCGTGTCGTTCGTCGCGCGACGCGATTATCCGGCCGGGACGTCACCACAATCGGTAGCCGTTGCCGACTTCAACGGGGACTCGAAGCCCGACGTGGCCGTGGTCAACCGTGATTCCCGCAACGTGTCGGTCCTGTTGGGCAACGGCGACGGGAGTTTGCAGCCGGCGAGGCACTCCGTCGCGGGCGCCGGCCCCCGCGGGGTGGCTACCGCAGACTTCAACGGTGACGGAAGGCTGGACCTGGCGGTGCTCAATTATTATGTCTCTCATGTGTCCGTGTTGCTGGGCAACGGGGACGGCACCTTTCAGGCCCCCAGCAGTTTCTCGCTGAGCGTCACTCCCAGCAGCCTGCTGGCCGGCGACTTCAACGGCGACACGATTCCGGACCTGGTGGTGCTAAGCGAGGGAGAGTGGCTCAGGTCGATTCATGAGGACCATGTTGAACGGTTAATGGGTGCGGTCTCGATACTGCGCGGGGTTGGGGACGGCAGCTTCACCGCGCCCGAAAACTACCATGCGGGCTGGGGAGCTTTCTCTATCGCCGCCGGCGACTTCAACCGCGACGGCGCGCTGGATCTGGCGGTGACGAACTGGGGCTACCTGCAGGAGGAGGGCTCCGGTATATACGATTGGATTTATTTCCCGGGCACGACGGTGTCGGTCCTGTTCGGGCAGGGCGATGGGACCTTTGCACCTAGGCTGGAATACCCGGCCGGTGTGGGGCCCGTGTCGGTGGCCGCAGGGGATGTCAACGGCGACGGGAACCTTGACCTCGCGGTCGTCAGATCCCCCTGGGATACCCCAGGGGGCACCTCGGTGCTGCTTGGGGACGGCGGCGGGGGCTTCGACCCGCCGCGCGACGTAGTCGGCGGCGCGAGCTACGTCACTCTGGCGGACGTCACCGGCGACGGGCACCTGGATCTGGTGCAGGGGGGCGGGACCGTGGTCGTGGTCCCCGGCAACGGGGATGGCACGTTCCGGGCTGGGTCCATATTTCACGCGGCGGGTGCGGCGTGGGCTGTAGCAGCGGCCGACCTCAACGCCGACGGCAGGGCGGACTTGGCTGTCGCGGCAGGGCTTTCGTTCGTCACGATTCTGCTCAACCGGGGCGATGGGTCCATGATTGAGACGCCGGTCTTCGCTAACGGGTCGGGCACGTACTCGATCGTCGCCGCGGACTTTGACGCCGACGGAAACCCGGACGTGGCTTCGGCCAACTCCGGCAGCAACGACGTCTCGTTACTGATGGGCAGGGGCGACGGTTCGTTTCAGCCGCTCCGGAACTTTCCTGTGGTCGACGGCCAGGTTGCGATTCTGGCGGCGGATTTCAACGGGGACGGCAGGCTCGATCTGGCGATGGCCCACTGGGGGCAAAGCATCTCGGTTCTACTGGGCAACGGCGATGGGTCCTTCCAGGCGGCCCGGAATTCTCTCATCGCAGGGCATCCCAAGGGCATTGCGACAGGGGACTTCAACCGCGATGGGAACCTCGATCTGGCGGTGGCCACCTGGGGGTTTGGGCCCCCGGGCAGCGTTTCCGTGCTGCTGGGAAACGGGGACGGCACGTTCCGGACTACGGTGAGCTACGTGGGGGGGGACTACCCGCGGGCGGTGGCTGCAGGCGATTTCAACGCCGACGGGAACGTGGATCTGGCGGTGGGCGGTTCTTCCACGCTGGCGATCTTTCTGGGGCGAGGGGATGGGACCTTCCAGCCGGGAGGAACACTCACCCTGCCGGCCGCCCATGGGATGGCCGTCGCCGACTGGAATCGGGACGATAGGCTGGACCTGGCAGTGGCCCATCCCCACCAGTTCGGGTCGATATCGCTTCTGCTTGGTAACGGTGACGGGACCTTCCGCGCCCCGGTGAGACTTGCGGCGGGCAGCCAGACAGCGAGCGTCAGCGCCGTCGACCTCAATGGGGACGCCAAGCTGGATCTGGTCGCCGCGAACGCGCTATCCTTCAACGTCTCGGTTTTTCTGGGCGACGGCGCTGGCGCGCTCCTGCCAGCGGTACACTTTGGCATGGGGGGCTACGGAGGCGGGCTTGGAGCGACAGCGGCGGCGGCGGATTTCAATCGCGACGGCAAGCTGGATGTGGCCGCGGCCAACCTGAGCTGCGCATGCCTGTCGGTGCTGATCAATAACACGCCGTAGTCGGAGCGAGCGAAATCCGGCGGAGATCACCCGGCCGGGGACGGCCGTCGCCGGAGAAAGGGGACAAGGCAAGACCATTCTCGTTCATGGAAAACGGATGGGCCGGCCGCTTGGGGCTCTGGCTGAGAAGCTTGAGCTACCCGGACATCTCTGTGACGGTATTGATCCAATAGCTCGCGGTAGGGGTGTAGAATTACTCATACCGCCGGTACGACTGAGGTGGACTCGCTGGGAATACTACCAACAATGGGCGACATGTTGAAGTCCCTCTTGACGGCGGCGGCGCTGGCTTGCTGGGCCATCCTGGCGGCGGCCCAGACCGCCAGCCAGTCCCAGAAGTTCCAGGAAGCCATCGACGCGATGGAAACCCGCGGAGACTGCCCCTTGGCCATCCGCCTGTTCGAGGAGGCGGCTCGCGGGCCGGACCGCAACCTCGCCGCACACGCCCTCTTCTACGCCGGCCGCTGCTTTGAGAAGCTCGGTAAGCAGGAGGCGCGCAAGTTTTACGAGCGGGTGGTGGCCGAGTTCCCGGACCAGAGCACCGCGGCCGGGGAAGCGCGCGCGCGGCTGGCCCGGCTGGTTCCACCGGACCAAGCCGCTCGCCCGCCCATGGTCGGACGGCGCTTGTGGACCGGCCGGGACGTCGACATCAGCGGCGCGGTTTCCGCCGATGGCCGCTACTTGTCGTACACGGATTGGGAAGCCAACTGGCTGGCGATCCGCGAGTTGGCCACCGGGCGGAAGCGGCTCCTGGTCAAGAATCCGCCAGACGGCGGGTCTGCCGACTTCTCCATCCCGTCGCCGGACGGCAGGCACGTAGTCTACAGGAGAATCGGCATGGACGGCCAGGACGTGGTCCTGGCGGCAGTGGACGCAGCACGCGGGCAAACGACGCCGCGGGTTCTCCACCGCGGCCCCGAAGGCTCGCTGCCGCTTGGATGGTCCCCGGACGGGCGGCAGATCCTGTGTCAGCTTACTCGAAAGGACCTTAACAACCATCTCGTGTTGTTGTCCGTGGCGGACGGCTCGCTGCGCGTGCTCAAGTCCTTCGACTCGCGCTATGCGCAGGCGGCAACCTTTTCGCCTGACGGCCGCTACATCGCCTATGACTTCCCTCCCCATCGGGATTCGCCGGAGCGGGATATTTTCGTGATCGGGTCTGCTGGAGATCAGGGCGACCAGCAGGCCGCGGAAACCGCGGTCGTGCAGCACCCGGCGAACGATTCCTTTCCGGCCTGGACGCCCGACGGCCAGCGGCTTCTGTTCATCAGCGACCGGCTGGGGTCGGCCGGCGCCTGGGTGATCGCAACGGCCGGCGGCAAGCCCCAGGGGCCGGCCGAGCTGGTGAAGGCGACGATCGGGAACATCCGGCCGCTGGGGTTCACACGGGAAGGCGCCTATTACTACGGATCCTATGAAGACATGAAGGACGTTTACATTGCGGCGCTGGATCCTGCCACGGGGACCGTTTCCGGCTCGGTTCCGGTGGACTCGCGGTTGCTGGGCTCGAAGTCCGCCCCCGAGTGGTCGCCCGATGGCCGCTTCCTGGCCTACTCGGGCAGAGGGGAGTTGACCATACAGAACCTCGAAACCGGCGAGAAGCGCGGGCTCAGGCCGCAACTGCCCTTGTGGCGGCCACGGTGGTCGCCGGACGGCCGGACCATCCTGGTTCACGGAAGCAAGCTGGATACGGGCCCCGGCCTCTACCTGATTGACGTCGAAACGGGAGCGGCCACGCTTGCCTTGGCCGACCATACCAAAGGCTTTCCCCGCCAGGCAGCCTGGTCCCCCGATGGCCGGTCCTTCTTTTACTGGTACATCGGTGAATCCATTCGGCTGCGGGAGCTGGCCACGGGCCGCGAGCAGGTCGTCTATCCTCAGCCCGGCGGGGACTTTGCGGTTTCACCCGATGGACGGCGGCTAGCGGTCAGCGTGGCCCGGGATCCCGAAGCTGTCCTGTTGATTGTGCCCGTGGACGGGGGACCCGCGCGGGAGCTGCTGCGGGTTCCCGAGACTGGGGCCTTCGGGATGGGCTGGACCCCGGACGGGCGCCGCATTCTGTTTAGCCGCCGGGGCAATTTCGAGAACCGGGAGCTGTGGCAAGTCCCCGTGGAAGGCGGCGAGGCCCGCAGCACAGGTTTGACCATGTGGGGTTTGGCCGAGTTTCGGATTCACCCCGACGGCCGGCGCATCGCCTTCACCGGCGGCGGGCGCCAGTCCGAGGTCTGGGTGCTGGAGAATTTTCTCCCGGTCCCGGCGGGCCGGTGAGAGGAGGAGTAATGAGAATCACACAGCTTGCGGTGGTGGCGGTCGTCGTGGCGGCTATTCCGCCAGAGGCTTCCGCCCAGTTTCGGGATCCTCAACCCATTGCCTACGGGGACTGGGTGAGCGGTCGACTTGAAAGCGGAGATTTGTTCGCCGTCTACCAGTTTGAAGGAACGGCCGGGGACGGCATCGCCATCCACGTGCGCCTGGTGGGGGGGGCAGCCGACGTGGTCTGCTTCGCCTTGCTGTCCAGCCAGTTCAACGTCTGCGGCGGAGATTTTTTCTTCGACGCCAGATATCACTTCGAGGGTCCGGAACGGCTGCCGGCCACCGGCGTCTACACGATCCTCGTGCATAGTGACCTCGCCCGCGGTCCTGATATGGACTTCTGGATTTCCCTGCACCGGATCGCTCCGCCCTTGCCGGAGCTGGTCAGGCCGCTCGGTTTTCAACAGGAAACATACGGACGGATCGATGTGGGCGAAATCGCCTTCTCCTCTTTCAACTACGATCCGACGCCGGGAGACAGCGTCCGGATCGGCCTGGCAGCTTTCTCCAGCGGGTCGCATACTTTATGTTTCGAGCTGCGGGACGCCGAGCACGCCCTGCTTGCGCCCGGCCGCGTCTGCGGGACCGAAATCGGGCACAGCTACGAAGGGGAAACCGCGCTGACCAGAAGGGGCACTTACACCATTCGCGCCTACGAGCCGCGCTTTTTTTGGGACAGCTTCTTCCGGGTTTCACTGCAATGCACCGGGGCTTGCCGGGAGTTGCCGCCGGAGGATTAAGGGGCTGAAAACGCCTTCAGGGGTTGTCGAGACCGGCGATGGGAATACTTCAACGAACAACGTCTCGGTGGCTCTGGGCAATGGGGATGGAAGCTTCCGTCCGCCGGGGAACTTCCCGGTCGGAAACTATCCGTTCCCGGCGGCCGCCGGGGACTTCAATGGGGACGGCAAGGACGATGTGGCGGTGGGCAACTACGAATCCCAGAGCCTCTCGGTGCTGATCAGCAACGGCGACGGGAGCTTCCAGCCGGCGGTGAGCTACGCTGTCGGCAGGGGGCCGCATGACGTGATAGTGAGGGATTTCAACGGGGACGGCAACCAGGATCTGGCCGTGGCCAACGCCTACTCGAACACCATCTCGATTCTGCTGGGCAACGGCAATGGCACGTTCCGTCCCGGCGGCGAGTTGTCCACCGAGCCTGAAGACGTTCCTACTCGATTCTGCTGGGCAACGGCAATGGCACGTTCCGTCCCGGCGGCGAGTTGTCCACCGAGCCTGAAGACGTTCCTAACCAGCTCGCGGCCGGCGACTTCAACGGCGATCAGAAGCTGGACCTGGCGGTCAGCATGGCGGTGTATTACGGCCGCGTCCTGCTGTTTCAGGGCAACGGGGACGGGACCTTCCAGCCTGCGACCAGCATCCCGGTGGACGCCTGGCCTTATGACCTCCAGGCCCGGGACCTCAATGGGGACGGCAAGCTGGATCTGGTGGTTTCTCACGTGACCACCGTTTCGGTGCTGCTGGGCGCGGGAGATGGGAGCTTCGGGCCTCCAGCGAGCTTCCCCGTGGGGACTTTTCCAGTCTCTTTGGCGATCGCCGATTTCAACGGCGATGGAAGGGCGGATCTCGCGGTGGCGAACAGGCTGTTCAATTCGGTTCTGGTGCTGCTGGGCAACGGTGACGGGACCTTCCAACCGGCGGTAACCTTCCCCACTGGAGTGTCGGCTCAGTACATCGCTATGGCCGATTACAACCGGGACGGCAAGCCCGACCTGGCCGTGGTCTGCTCGGGGACAAACAGTGTGACGGTACTGATCAACAACTCTCCGTAGAGGCGGTCATGAGAGCTGCAGGATTGCCGGCTTCTGGAGCTTCTACATTTTCAGTACAGTCGCGCAGACTCTTAGTCTGCCGCGCCGAGACTCGTCTCGGCGCTTGGCGTCCGTTCGCCAGCACTGGACCAGGGGTAGTCCTCCGGACGAACCACCAACCCAGCTTTGACCGGGTTGTTTTCAATATAAGCGGCGACACGTTCCCGTTCCCGGTTGTCTCTGACCCGGTGATCATAGGACTCCGCCTGCCAGAAGCGTTCCCCCGTTCAAAGAGCCACTTTCCCATGGGGTAATGATGCGGGAGACGCCGGCGAGAATCTACCATATGGAAGTAGTGCCTGGAACCGGCCAATATTCTCAGAGATATGGGCTGTTGCGCCGAGACGAGTCTCGGCGCGGCACGCAGGAGTGCGTGCGCCACGTCGCTTGTTCGGACCCAGCCAAATGTAGAAACTCCAGACGCGCTGGCTCAGAAAGCGGGTGAGAAGATGACTCAGCCAATTGCTTGCCAAACACTCTTGTTGACGCTGCTTGCCTTTACGTCTCCGCTGGCTGCTCAGGTCGCCGGCCGAGTCAGCGGCTCGGTGCTCGACCCCTCGGGGACCGCCGTGCCCGACGCCCGCGTCAGCCTTCTGCTGGCCGGAGGCGATCAGCCAGTTCTGAGCGCTCGCACCACTCTGGAAGGGCTGTTCCACCTGACCGGCGTGCGGCCGGAGTACTACGACCTGGCCATCGAAGCAAGGGGCTTCCGCAAGCTCACCTTGCGCCAGGTGAAGGTCGAGCCGGCGCGGGAAACCGCCTTGCCCCCGATCCAGCTCAAGCTGGAGACCGTCGCCGAGGCGGTCGAGGTGGCGGCCGCCCCGCAGGGAGTGCAGACGACGAACGCCGAGATCTCGACTACCGTAACGGCCGAGCAGGTCCGGCGCCTGCCCATCCTCGATCGCAACGCCACCGCCCTGATCCGGACCCAGGCCGGCGTCAGCCGCCTGCGCATTCCCGGCGGCTGCTGCGGCACTTACGTCAACGGCCAGCGGCGCTCCTTCAGCAATGTCACCTTCGACGGGATCAACATTCAGGACAACTCGTTCCGCTTTGCCGGTCCAGAGGCCGGCGGCCTGCTGCTCGACCAGGTGGGGGAGTTCACCATCTCCACCTCCAACACGAACGCTGCTGTAGGCGGCGGCGCGTCCCAGATCACCTACGTCTCCCCCTCGGGAACCAACCAGTTTCACGGCGCCGGCTTCTGGTACAACCGCAACAACGCCGTAGCCGCCAACCCCTGGTTTAACAACCGGGACGGGATCGTGCAGACGCCCCTGAACCGCAACCAGGCGGGCGGCTCGCTGGGCGGCCCGATCGTTCGAAACAAGCTGCTCATGTACGCCAACTACGAGGCCCAGCGCCAGCATCGACAGAACGCGACCAACCGGACGATTCTCACTGCCGACGCCCGCCGCGGCATCTTCACTTACGAGGACTTGCAGGGAATCGTCCGCAAGGTCGACCTGCTGCGGGCGGTCGGGGTGGGCGGGGACCCGGTGATCGAAAAGCTGCTGCGGCAGGTCCCCGGGCCGGAGAAGATCAACAACTTCCGGCTGGGGGACAGCCGCGAGTCCCTGCTGCGCAATACCGGAGGCTACTCGTTTCTGCAGCGGAGCAATAGCATCCGGGATAGCGTCACGGGCCGGCTCGATTATATCCACTCCACAAAGAACGTATTGGCGGCTTCTTTTGCCTGGAATTGGGAATCCAACGACATCGCTGCCCCGGGAGGCTACACTGTCATCCCGACGGTATTCAGCGAGTCCGGCGCCACGCTGGTGTCGCTGGCCTGGCGGTGGAACCCGACTCCGCGGTTCACCAACGAGCTGCGGGGCGGCCTGAATCGGCTGGACATTAGCACCCGCAACTCGCACCAGATCACCAGCCCGCTCATCCTCCCCGGCGCGTTTGAGCAGCCGGTGGCATCGGTCTGGCCTTTCGGACGAGCCTCCAACATCTACCCGGTGATGGACAACGCTCACCTGGGGGCCGGCCGCCACAATGTGCAGTTCGGATTTCAAATGCAGCCGGTCGGTACCGGAAGCTTCGGCGAGACTAACATCACCCCGGTTTATGTCCTCGGTTCAGGCCCCGCCAACCCGGGGTTGACGGGCGCTCACCTGCCGGGGATTCGGGCCCTGGACCTGCCGGCGGCCAACAACCTGCTGGCGACCCTGGCCGGCTACGTGTCTGCCTCCCTGCAGCAGTTTTACGTCAGCAGCCGGACTTCCGGCTTCGTCGACGGGGCGCCGTCGCGGCGACATTACAAGCTGAACAACTACGCCCTGTACGCGCAGGACAACTGGCGATTGCGGCCCCGTCTGACCCTGACGCTGGGTGTGCGCTATGAGCAGTACAGCGTGCCGGATGAGCGCGACGGGCTGGCGCTGCTGCCGAGGATTGTCGACAACAACCCCGTCGCTACGCTGCTGTCCAACGCCACCCTGGACTTTGCCGGCTCGAGTGCGGGCCGGCCCTGGCACCGCAAGGACATCAACAACCTGGCGCCTAACATCGGCCTGGCCTGGGATCCTTTTGGCAACGGAAAAACGGCCCTGCGGGCCGGCTACAGCATCAGCTACGTCAACGACGACACGCTGGCCGGCGCTGCAAGCAGCGCGGAGGTGAACCAGGGTTTGTCGGCGCGGTCTTTCCGCGTTGGCCTCAGCGGGCGGATCAGCGCTCTGCCGGCTATCGAGAAGCCGGTTTTCCAGGTCCCCCGGACCTTCGCCGACAATTACCGCCTCGACCGCAGTGCCTCGTTCGGATTGGCCGATCCGAGTCTGGTCACCCCTTACGTCCAGCAGTGGACCTTCAGCATCCAGAGGCAGTTCAAGGGGGCAGTCTTCGAGGCGCGCTATGTCGGCAACCATGGCGTCAAGCTTTTTCGCGGCTTCAATTACAACCAGTTGATTATCCGCGAGAACGGTTTCCTCGAGGATTTCCTGCGAGCTTTCGAGAACGGCAACCTGGCCCGCGCCGCCACGGGCGTCTTCAACCCCGCCTACAATCCCACGGTCTCCGGCAGTCGGCCGCTGGCGCTGTTCCCCCTGCTGCCGGCCGGCGGTTCCTTCAACGATCCAACGGTCCGATCCTTGATCGAGACCGGCCAGCCAGGCGAGCTTGCCCGCTACTACCCGGCCTCCAACTTAAACGGGGATTTCCAGTTCAATCCCAACCCCGTTGCCTTCGGCGCCAGCATCCTCAGCAATTACAGCAACTCGACTTACCACGGCTTGCAGCTCGAGGCGACGCGCCGCGCGCGCGGCGGCCTGCAGCTTCAGATGAATTACACCTTCTCGAAGGCGTTAACGGACATCTCCGACCTCAGCATTACCCGATTTGATTCCTTTCTGGATCTCGGCAACCCCAAGATCGAGCGGGCGCGGGCGATCTTCGATTTGACGCACGCCATCAAGGCCAACGCGGTGGTCGATCTGCCTTTCGGCGAAGGGCGCCGGTTGGATTTCCAGCCGCTGCGGCGCCTGCTCGGCGGCTGGGCAGCCAGCGGGATCCTGGTCTGGCAGTCGGGCGGGCCGTTTTCCGTGGTGTCCGGCCGCGGCACCCTGAACAGCGCGGGCAATTCCGGCGGGAAAAACACGGCCAACACAACCCTGAACAAGTCACAACTCGACAGCCTGTTCCACTTGCGGCAGACCGGCGTGGGACCCTACTTCCTGGCCGCATCGGCCATCGGCTCCGACGGCCGCGGGTTTGCCCCCGACGGCCGGGCGCCGTTTAACGGGCAGGTCTTCTTTCATCCCGGACCGGGAACCCTGGGGACGCTGCAGCAGCGCATGTTCGCCGGCCCCTGGGGATTCAACCTGGATTTCGGTTTGCTCAAGAACACCAAGATCACCGAGCGGCACTCGGTCGAGCTCCGCATGGAGGCCCAGAACATCCTGAACCACCCCACCTGGGCCTTCGATGACCAGTCGATCAACTCCCTCAACTTCGGCCGCATCCTGCGAACCCTGAATGACCGGCGGCTGATCCAGTTCGGGCTGTATTACCGCTTCTGAAAGCAACTGGTTGGAGGTATCATTTGGGAGCGAAGCCATGAAGAGCTCAGCACTAATAATGCTTGCGGCGCTGGCCTGTTGCGTGGCGGCCGCGCCCGCCCAGAACCGCACCCAGTCGCACCTGTTCCAGCAGGCCATCGACTGGGTGGAGACCAAGGGCGACTACCCCGCCGCTATCCGGCTGTTCGAGGAAGTCGCCCGGGGACCGGACCGCCACCTGGCGGCCAGCGCCCTGCTCCAAGCCGGCCTTGGTTACGAAAAGCTGGGCAAGGACGACGCGCAGGCCGCCTACCGGCGAGTCATTCGTGAGTTCCCCGAGCAACACGAGGCGGTCGGCCAAGCTCGGGCCCGACTTTCCAAGCTCGTTCCGACAGGTCCGTCGAACCTCCGCTCGGCCCTGACCACCCGCCAGGTCTGGGCCGGACCCGAGGTAGACGTCACCGGCTCAGTTTCCCGCGACGGCCGGTATCTATCTTTCACCGACTGGGAAGCCGGCGGCGTCGCCCTCCGCGATCTGGCCACCGGCCAGAAACGCCTCCTCACTCGCAACGAGCACAACAGCTACGCCGAGAACTCGAGGCTGTCGCCCGGCGGCGAACAGATTGTTTACGTGGGTCTCAACCAGGACGGGGGCTACGAGCTGCGCGTCGTCCGGACCGACGGGTCGCCCCCCCGGCTGCTGTATCGGAATGAAGAGACGCCTTACCTTTGGCCAGCCGACTGGTCTCCCGACGGCAAGCAGATCGTGGCGGGGCTGGGCAGGAAGGACAGAACCATCCAGATCGCGCTGATCACGGTGGCCGACGGCTCGGCGCGGGTGTTGAAAACTCTCGCCGATTGGAGTTCTCCGGGGAGGATCACCTTGTCTCCGGACGGCCGCTATGTTGCCTATGACGGGAGGCAGCAGGAAAAATCCTCCGAGCGCGATATCTTCGCGCTGGCCACCGACGGGAGCCGCGAAGTCCCGCTGATCGAGCACCCTTCCGACGACATGTTCCCCGTCTGGGGGCCGGACAGCCGGCATCTTCTCTTTATCAGCGACCGCAGGGGCCCTCTGAGCATCTGGATGAGCCGGGTCGTCGACGGCAAGCCCCAGGGGGATCCAGAGCTGATCAAGCCGGAGACCGGCAGCGCCCGGCCCCTGGGGCTCACTCGCCAGGGATCTTATTACTACTCGGTCCGCACCTCTACGAATGACGTCTACCTCGCGGAGCTCGATTCCGCCGCGGGAAAGATCCTCCGGCCCGCAACGCCGGTCAGCGAGCGTCAGATCGGTTCGAAGGGTTCGCCCGATTGGTCCGCCGACGGCAGGTTTCTCGCTCATCGCGGGCCGGGGCCGCTTTCCATCTCCATCCTCTCGCTGGAAACCGGGCAGAGCAGAAGCTTGAGCCCGCCGCTGCAGTTCTTGAATCGGCCGCGCTGGTCTCCCGACGGGCGATCGCTGCTGGTCATCGGCTCGGACCGCAGCTCTAGGGTGGGCCTGTACAAGATCGACACGACGACCGGTGAGGCCGCGCCCATCCTATACAGCGACCTGGAGTGGGAGTGCCGCGCGTGGCGGCCTGGTCCCCCGATGGAAAGTCGGTCTTCTACTGCCATGTGAGCGGGCCCATCTTTCTGAAGGATCTTGAAAGCGGCGTGGAGAAACAAATCTATCCCAAGGGCGGCGTCTTCGCCCTTTCCCCAGACGGCCGATGGCTGGCGGTCAGCTCCCACGACCCTGTGGCAAAGACCGACGCCTTGCTGCTAGTCCCGGTGGAGGGGGGAACGCCTCGGGAGCTGCTGCGGCTGCCCGAGCCCGGGGTGTTCAACTTTGGGATGGCCTGGAGCGCGGATGGACGCCACGTGCTGTTCGTCAGACCACGGTCGAACTTCAGCAAAGGAGAGCTTTGGCGGGTGGCGGTGGACAGCGGAGAGTCGAGCCCCGTCGGCCTGGTCATGGACGGACTGTCGGACGTGCGGGTTCACCCCGACGGGCGGCGGATCGCGTTCGTGGGTGGCCCGCTCAAGTCCGAGGTCTGGGTGATGGAGAACTTTCTGCCCGGTCTGAGGGCGGGGCGGTGAGGGAGTGCTCATGCGAAGGCTTTGCGGGACAAAACTGACGGCGCTGGCAGTGCTGGCGCCGGTCCTGACCCTGCACGCCCAGGTCAGCGGCCGTATCAGCGGAACGGTGACGGATCCCTCGGGAGCTGTGGTCCCCAACGCTCGCCTCCGCCTGCTGCTGGGCGGCAGCCCAACCCCGGTCCTGACTTCGGTGACCACGCTGGCAGGACTGTTTCACCTCACCGGTGTGCGGCCGGCCTTCTACGACCTGGTGATCGAAGCGAAGGGCTTCGCCGTCCACACCCTGCGCCAAGTCAAGGTCGATCCGGGCCGCGAAACCTCCCTGCCTCCGGTTCAGCTCAAGCTGGCCATACTGACCGAGGCCGTGGAAGTCACCGGCGCCGCGCCGGGCGTGCAGACGGCTAACGCCGAGAACTCCGTCACCGTCACCAACGAGCAGGTCCGCCGGCTGCCCATCCTGGACCGCAACGCCACGGCGCTGGTCCGGACCCAGGCGGGGGTCACCGCGCCGCGAGGGTTCTCCGTCATCAACGGCCTGCGGCCCTCCTACGTCAACGTCACCTGGGAGGGGATCAATATTCAGAACAATTACATCCGGCTGAGCGCCGTGGATGCGGGCCCTCTGCTGCTCGATCAGGTCGGCGAATTCAGCGTCTCAACCTCCAACTCGAATGCCAGCGCCGGCGGCGGCGCGGCTCAGGTCGCCTATGTCATGCCCTCGGGAACCCAGCAGCGCCACGGCTCGGCCTATTGGTACAACCGCAACAGCGCGTTCGCAGCCAACACCTGGTTCGGCAACCGGGACGGAAGCCGGCGTCCTTTCCTGAACCGGAACCAGGCGGGCGGCGCCTTGGCCGGCCCGATTCTGGCGAACCGCCTTCTGGTCTATGCCAACTACGAGGCCCAGCGCATCCCCCAACAGACCAGCGCGAATCGACGGATCCTGACCGCCGACGCCCGCCGCGGCATCTTCACCTACGAGGACCTGGCCGGGAACGTGCGCAAGGTCAATGTGCTTCAGGCCGCGGGCCTGGGGGTTGATCCGGCGATCGAAGAGCTGCTGCGCCAAGTTCCCGGTCCGGAGCGGATCAACAACTTCCGCACGGGCGACAGCCGCGAGTCCCTGCTGCGAAATACGGCCGGCTACTCCTTCCTTCGGCGAAACAACTCGAGCCAGGATGACGCGGCCGCCAAGCTCGACTATGTCAGGTCTACTACCAACTCCTTCTCCGGCGCCTTCGCCTGGAATCGCCGGATCCTCGACGCCTTCTTTACGAACGGCTATACCGCCATTCCAAGCCAGGTCGCTCGAGTCAAGACCGTGCTGCTCTCCGCAGGCTGGCGCTGGAACCCGGCGGCGCGTTTCACCAATGAGCTGCGCGGGGGCTTCCGGCTAATCCTGGCCCGGGGCACAAACCTGGAGCCGCCCCGCCCCTGGGCCCTGTCCGGCATGATCTTTGACAATCCGACGAACTTGCTAGGGGGTTTAGGCCGGAGTGGTGGCGACTCTTCCGACACCTATAACTACATCGACAGCGCCAGCTACGTAAGCGGAAAACACCACTGGCAGTTTGGCTTCCAGGTGCAGCGGAGCCGGGCGGAAACGTTGGGTTACTTCGGGACTACTCCGATTTACACGCTGGGCATCGGGACGGGCAATCCCGGCCTGAGCGCCGCCCAACTGCCGGGCATCCGCGCCACCGACCTGGGCCAGGCCAACAACCTGCTGGCCACCCTGGCCGGCTATGTGAGCGGCTATTCCCAGACTTTCAACGCCGCCAACCGGACGTCCGGGTTCGTCGGCGGCGCCCCCTACAGGCAGAACTTGCTGCTCAGCAGTTACGCCCTGTACATTCACGACCGGTGGCGGCTGAGTCCGCGGCTCAGCCTGACCCTGGGGCTGCGCTATGAGCTCTGGGATCCGGTAGATGAGCGCGACGCATTGTTTCTGCTCCCCCGGGTGGAGAACAACAATCCGATTGCCACGCTGCTCTCCAACGCCACACTGGACTTCGCCGGGTCGGCGGCGGGCCGCCCCTGGTACAGAAAGGACAACAACAACCTGGGCCCGAACCTCGGGCTGGCTTGGGATGTGTTGGGCAACGGCAAGCTGGCGGTGCGGGCCGGCTACAGCATCAGCTTCGTGAACGACGAGACGGTTCGCTCGGCCCAGGGCTTCCTTCCTAACAACGCGGGCCTGTCGGCGACTTCGTCGCGCGCCGGCCTGAGCGGGCGGGTCAGCGCCGGCCTGCCGGCCGTCGAGAAGCCGGCCTTCCAAGTGCCGCGCACCTTTGCCGACAACTATCGGACCGACCGCTTCAGCTATTTTTGGCTGCTGGACCCCGGCCTGGCCACGCCCTACGTGCAGCAGTGGACGTTCAGTGTGCAACGGGAATTGCGGGGCGCGACCCTGGAGGCGCGCTACGTGGGCAACCACGCCGTCAAGGGACTGCGGGCCATTGACTACAACCAAGTGATCCTTCGAGAGAACGGCTTCCTGGAGGATTTCGAGCGGGCGCGCAGCAACGGGAACCTGGCTCGCGCCGCCACCGGGGTGTTCAACCCGAATTACAATCCCATGCTGGCGGGCAGCCAGCCGTTGAATGTGTTTCCACGCCTGGCCGGCGGCGGGAACCTCGGCAACCCGACCGTGCAGAACAGGATCGACACCGGCCAGCCGGGGATCCTGGCGACCCAATACCAGATCGATGGTCAGAACGGCGCGGTGCCGTTGTTCCCCAACCCCTCGGCCCTGGTAGCGGCCATGCTAACCAATTTCAGCCATTCCACCTACAACGCACTGCAAGTGGAGGTGACGCGCCGGGCGCGCGCTGGGCCGCAGTTCCAGGCCAACTACACTTTCGCGAAGGTCCTCAGCGACAGCGCGGGTGACAACCCCACGCGCCTGGAGCCTTTCATGGACCTGGGCAGCGCCAGAAGCGAGCGGGCGCGGTCCGGCGACGACATAACGCACGTCATCAAAGCCAACGCCATTGTGGACCTTCCGTTTGGCGAAGGTCATCGGATGCACTGGCGCCCCTTGGCCCGTCTGCTCGGCGGCTGGGCGGGGAGCGGCATCCTCACCTGGCAATCCGGCTCGGCTTTTTCGGTCCTCTCCGGCCGCGCCACTGTGCGCGGCTCCCTGGACGGGACCCAGCCGGCCACCACCGCCAACACGACGCTGAACAAGCCGGAGCTGGATAGCTTGTTGCGCTTCCGGCAAACCGGCGCCGGCCCCTTCTTCGTGGCCGCCTCCGCCATCGGACCCGATGGACGCGGCGTCGCTCCCGACGGAAGATCGCCTTTTAACGGCCAGGTCTTCTTCCATCCCGCGCCGGGCTCGCTCGGCGCCTTGCAGCAGCGCCTGTTCTCCGGTCCCTGGACCTTCAATCTGGATTTCGCGTTGATGAAGACCACGACGATCCGGGAAGGTCACCGGGTGGAGCTGCGAATGGAAGCATCCAACGTCCTCAACCACCCCATCTGGAGCGTCGGCAACTTGTCCATCGACTCCACGGCCTTCGGCCGCATTACCGGCACGGGCACTCGCCGGCTGATCCAATTTGGGCTGTACTATCGTTTTTGATCGAGGAGATGATTATGCGATCCACCAATTACCCATCCCCACTTCAGCTCGTCGGCTTGTTGGCGCTGGCCGCCTCTTGCAGACTTCCGGCGCAAGTATCCTTTCTGCCGCCGGCGACCTATCCCACCGGCCAATCTCCGGCCGCGCTCGCCGTCGCGGACTTCGACGGCGACGGCCGGCAAGACCTGGCGGTGGCCAATAGCGGCTCGTGCAGCGTCTCGGTGCTGTTGGGAAACGGCGATGGAACTTTCCGGCCTGGCGCCGACTTCCTCGCCTGCGGCTTCTCGATCGCAGTCGGGGATCTGAATGGCGACGGCCGACAGGACGTGGTCACCTGCGGCCGTTCGACCGTTGAGGTTCTGCTGGGCGCCGGCGACGGAACATTTCACCCGCGCGCGGTTTATCTCGCGGGGGATGAGGGCCCCTACTCCGTCGGCGTGGGCGACTTCACGCTCGATGGGATCCCCGATGTTGTAGGCTCGGCCGATGGAGGGATCGTTCTGTACGTGAACCCGGGCGATGGGAGATTGCTTGGTCGACAGTTCTACAGGGTGCCGCTCGGCTACTACTTCTACTATCCTCCTGACCTCGGCACTCTGACCGTCACCGACGTGGACGGGGACGGTTTGCCGGATGTGCTGGTGGGCGCCATGGACATTCGGTTTGTATACCCGAGTGTGATCGCCGTTTTCTTCAGTCCGGCCTTCGATTACCCGACGCTCTACCCGACCGATTCCGGTTTGGATGTGTTGTTGCAGGTCGTGGCCGGCGATTTCAACGGTGATGGCGCCCCCGACATGGCGACACTCACGAGCGCCAGCGTCGTGGTGCTCATGAACCTGGAGAACCCGATGCCCATCGGCCCGGCCGGATACCGCCTGCACCCTGCCGACTTTGACGGCGACGGGAACCTGGATCTGGCCGTTCGCGACGCCGACACGGTTCGGATCCTGGTGGGCAACGGGGACGGGACCTTCCGGCCCCCGGCGCAGTTTGCCGCCGGGCCGGTGACTAGTGGCGACCAGACCCTCGTCGCCGGGGATTTCAACGGCGACGGAAAGCCCGATTTGGCTACCATCCTATCCGGAGACAGGGTAGCGGTTCTGATCAATAATAGCAGCACGCCGTGAACAGGGAGCGATGCGATAATGAGGCAGCGCAGCCATGGCGCAAAGACGTGGATATCGTTGTGCGGCGTCAGGACCTGGAGAAGATCGCCAAAGCCGCTGCGCCGTTCGGTCTCCAACTGCGCCACGTGGCCGGCGTGGACATGCTCGTGCAGCGCGGGAAGCCGTCGGCGCGCAGGGTTGACTATGTCAGGTTCTGCCACCAACTCCTTCTCCGGCGCCTTCGCCTGGAATCGCTGGACCCTCGACGTCGACGCGGCAAGTAATCAATCTTCGTCCACGCGGCCTACGCCTCTTGCGGTATGATGACAGGTGGAATGACTCTGACACGGGTGTGCGACGAAATCCTCGATTTTCTCGCTGCTGGAACGACGGCGGAGAGCATCGCCAGGTTCCGCCCTTCCGAGGAAGCGCAGGCGCGAGTGCGCGAACTGATTGATCGCCGGAGCGAGGGCACGATCGCGCCCGCCGAGGACGAGGAACTCGAGGAATACCTCCGTCTGGAGCATCTAATGATCCTGGCAAAGGCGAGAGCGCAGGTCCGCCTTCAAGCGTAACCGGCATCATGGGCGGCGAGATCTCCGCCGCGGTGCGTTCGCTCGTGGCACAACGGGCGGCCCGGCGCTGTGAATACTGCCTGCTCCACGAAGACGATTCGTTTACTCCGCACCAAATCGATCACATCATTAGCCGAAAGCACGGCGGCGGTTCTTCGCCCGACAATCTTGCATTCGCTTGTATCAGGTGCAATGCCTGGAAAGGTTCAGACATCGCCAGCATCGCGTCTCAGCCGGACCGAATCGCCTCTCTGTTCAACCCACGGCGGGATCCGTGGCGCGAACACTTCCGGCTGGAGCGCGGAGAGATCGTTCCCCTCACGGACGCAGGCGCCGCGACTGTTCGCCTGCTCCGTCTCAACTTGCTCGGCCGGGTGACAGAGCGCCGGGCCCTAACCGGTTGTGGGCGCTATCCACGCGACGAACCGGATCAGCCGAAGGCGACAAGATGACCGGCAAGTTCCAGGCGGGCGAGGTAGCCGGCTCCTGGGCCGCGGACCGCGGCAAGTAATTGGCAAATGTCCATCGACTCCACGCGCCGCTCCCGACGGAAGATCGCCTTTCAACGGCCAGGTCTTCTTCCATCCCGCGCCGGGCTCGCTCGGCGCCTTGCAGCAGCGCCTGTTCTCCGGTCCCTGGACCTTCAATCTGGATTTCGCGTTGATGAAGACCACGACCATCCGGGAAGGTCACCGGGTGGAGCTGCGGATGGAAGCATCCAACGTCCTCAACCACCCCTCCTGGGGCGTCGGCAACTTATCCATCGACTCCACGGCCTTCGGCCGCATTGCCAGCGCCGGCAGTCGCCGGCAGATCCAATTTGGGCTGTACTATCGGTTCTGAATTCGTCAGGCGACCCGGCGAGAGGTCGGGCGTGGTACGATACGTCCGATGCGCGCGATCCTGTTGCTCTGGCTGGCCTCGGCCGCCCTGGCCGACCAGGTCGACCGCCTGGTCGAAGAGGAGATGCAGAAGCAGCGCATTCCTGGCGCCGCGGTGGCGGTGCTGCGGGACGGGCGGCCGGTCAAGATCCGGGGATACGGTCTGGCCAATATCGAGCACAACGTCCCGGCCACCGCCGAGTCTGTCTTCAAGATCGGCTCGATCAGCAAGCAGTTCATCGCCGCCGGGGTGCTGATCCTGCTCAGTGACGGCAAGCTGGGGTTGGACGACTCGATCGCCCGGTACCTCGAGGACGCGCCCGCCGCCTGGAAGGCCATCACGCTTCGCCAGCTTCTCTCGCACACTTCCGGCATCGTCCGCGAGGGTCCGGCCTTCGAGGGTCTGAAGGCTCAGCCGGACATCGACGTCATCCGCAGCGCCTACTCGCGTTCCCTGGTGTTCGCTCCCGGCCAGAAGTGGCAGTACTGCAACGTCTGCTATTTCGCCCTGGCGGAAGTGATTACGCGCGCCAGCGGCGCCCCCTGGCCTGCCTTCCTGGAGGAGCGCATCTTCGGGCCCCTGGGCATGACCGTCACCCGCGTGACCTCCTGGATCGACATAGTGCCTCACCGGTCCGGCGGATACCTGTGGCGCGAGGGCGCCCATCGCAACGCCGACCTGCTGGTGGCCGTGCGCCCGAGCGGCGCGCTGCTGTCGACCGTGCTGGACCTGGCCAAGTGGGACGCCGCTCTCTACACCGACCGCCCGCTGGCCAGCGCCATCAAGGAGCAGATGTGGACTCCCATCCCGCTCAACGACGGCAGCACCCACGACTACGGCCTGGGCTGGGCGGTCGGCCGCCTGAAGCAGCACCGTTATGTCGGCCACGGCGGATCCCTCACCGGCTTCCGAAGTCACTACCTCCGCTTTGGGGAAAGCAAGCTCTCCGTCATCGTCCTGACCAACGAGGGCGCCGCGAAGCCGGAGGTCATCGCCGAGCGGGTGGCGCTGAGCTACCTGGAGGCTGCCGTTTCGACGCCGCTACCGTGAGGGAGCGGTCTCCAGAACGTTCAGGCGCTCTCCAGCGCTCGGACCGCGAACCCGGTGGCGATCAGCGGATCGTCCTCCTTCACCAGGCTCTCCTCGTTCAGCCAGCTTCCGTCCGGCCTCTGTGTCCGGATCAGACCCTCGGCCAGGGAGGCCGCGCCGGCGATGCCCACGCGCCGGAAGGCTTCCGCGCTGGCGGCGGCGTAATAGAAGCGGAGTCCCCGGGTCCATCGCTGGTAGGCCTCGCCGGCGAATCCGGGAGCGCCGTCCGGACGATGGTGGGCGGCGAGCCAGCGCGCGGCCGCCCGGACCCGCTCGTCCCGCGGCGAGCAGCCGCTGGCCAGCAGGCACAGGATGCCGTCGGCGGTGGCGGTCCCGTAGCTGCGGAAGCGCGCACCGTCGCGCCCGGCTTTGTTGGCGTCGAGCACCACGGTGGAGAAGCAGAATCCGCCGTCGGCTGCCTCGGGCCGCTCCGGCGCGTAGTTCTGGCAACGCTCGACAAAGACGCGCGCCCGCCGAAAGGCTGGATCGCCCGGAGGAACGCCCGCTTCGGCGAGAGCTTGGAGCGCGTGACGCGTCATGGAGAGGTCCACGTGGCCGGGCTCGGGCGGACGTCGCGGCTCGCCCCCCATGCCCCACGCGCCGTAGGCCGGATCCTTCGGTTTCCAGCCGTTCTCCTCGCTGAACTGCTGCCGCCGCAGATACCCAATCGACGGCGCCGCGTTCCGCAGGGCCCGGCGCAGGATGCGCGCGGCAAGGGAGGTCGCATAAGTGGGGTAGTCCTCGAGCCCTGGATCCATGCGGCCCACCGCTCCCTCCCCGTTCACCCCGCGCAGCAGGAAGGCAATGGCCCGGTCCATTGGGCCGGTTGCGGGCCCATAAACATCCGGCGGCACTCGCAGCAGCGCCTCTAGGACAAAAGGGGTGAGGGATTGCCCGGATCTCAGCAATCCATAGGTCTGGCTATGCCAGCCTCCGTCCGGCGCTTGCCGCTCCCACAAGTAGCGGGCCGCCCGGCGGAGCGACTCCTGCGGGCCCGCCGCCCATCCGGCCGCCAGAGCCGGCTGCCCGGAACGTTCCGAGCAGCCGGACTCCAGCAGCAGGAGCGGCGAGGCCAACGAGAATCGAAGCCAGTCGCGCCGTCGCATGGTCACTTCTTCACCGGCCGGAAGGCGGCCGCCGGCGCCGGTTGCCCGTCGGCGAGCAAGGTCAGGATGGCGGCGCTGGTTACCGCCACCCGGCCGGTGATGCAATGATGGCCGGCCCAGGTGCCGTCGGCGTTCTGCAGATCCACCAGCTTGGCCTGGATCTGGCCATTCCAGTTAGTCCACCCCTCGCCGCCGGCGCGGCGCATGCTGTCGCTGATGTTCAGGTAGGAGAAGAACTCCTCGCCGCCCATCGAGCCGTAACCCTTGACGAACCGGTCGCTGGAGAGCTCCCGCGTAATGGCGCGGATCTCGCTTTCGTTCTTCCGGCGGTCCCCCTCGGTCCGGCTCATCTCTTCGAGGGCCTGAGCGCTCTGGTAGAGCGGCACTCCGGCAGCGGCGGGGGAGGCGCGGTATACCCCACCGGCTGTCCCCGCCTTGGCGGCTGCGTTCTGCTTGGTGTAGTCGGCGACCTTGCCCAGCACTTTATTGTCTACGCGGACGCCTTTCTCCTGCGCCGCGTACAGACTGCGCGAGGCCATCGAGGTCCCCAGGATCGGGGCCCAACCGCCCGCCAGGTTCCAGCTTCCGTCGCCCTGCTGGTTCTTCTCGATCTTGGCCACGCACTTTTGCAGAGCATGACGGACCCGCTGGTTCGAGGCCGAGTCGATCATCTGGCCGTCCAGCTCGGCGAGCAACATGGAGGTCAAGAACGTATCAATGAAAGGACCCAGCTTGCGCTGGATCTGGGTCCCCTGCCCGTCGGTCACCGTCAGCCCCGCCTCCGGGCTCCGCTCGACGTGTCGCAAGACAAACTCGACCGCCCGCAGAACGGCCAGGCGATGGGGACCCTTGGAAGGCGTGTTGCCCGCTCGCACCAGGGCCAGGGCGGCCACGGCCGTGTTGGCCACGTCGTTGCCGCTCGTTTCCAGCCGCTCTCCATTTCGGACGTTGGAGGTTGCGCCGCCATCTTGGCCCCAACCTCCGTCGCCTCCCTGGACTCCGGCCAGCCACTGCGCGCCTTTGGCGGCGGCCAGCGCCGCGGGCTGCCCTCGATGAACAGGATTGGCCAGGGCGGGGCGGGCGGAGCAGAGCTTCCACCCGGCGCCGAGCGCTGACAGGGTAAGTACGGTGATTGCTGCAAATCTCATGGATATCTCCTTTCGAAATTGCCTACAGGAATGAGTACGAGGAAGCGGGAAAAACTTGCAGGATTTTCTACTCTGAGACCGCTAGTGTCCCGAGTTGCAAGTTCGCCCCAGAAGTCTTGAAGATTGCTGCCGTGGGGCAGGCTTCAGCCTGCAGCGGGGCTTCAGCCCCGCCGGGAAAGCCCGGCTGAAGCCGGGCTGCGGCTTGAAAGCCGCCCCACCACGCTAGGTCTCAACCGTTCAATCCGGCGCCGCCGGAGGCCCGGCTGAGCTGAGTCTGAGCTGAGAACGTGAGAAAAAATCGAGCTAGGCCGAGCATTTCGCGCAAAGGCGCAAAGAGGTTTTTCTTGGCGGGCTTGGTGTCTTTGCGTGAGACCCGCGCGGTCTCATACCGTTCAATCCGGCGCCGCCGGGGGCCCGGCTGAGCCGCGACCGTTGGGAGCGGAACGGACCCGGCGGAGCCAGTGCTCCAGCGCGTGGAGGTGATCCAAGTGGTCGGGCGCGCTGTTGCCGGCAAACCCCAGCAGCAGGAACCGGCCGGCCTTCACTTCGCCGGTCTGCTGCATGCCCAGAGGACCCCATTTCAGCACCGCCCGGCGCTTCAGATTCAGGGACGCCAGCAGGTAGTCGGCGGTTTCCGTCGTGCTGGCGAACGTGCCAGGGAAAACCTCCGAGTGAGTCAGGATCATCTGCTTGCGGCCGGCCGCGGCTTGGCGGGCGAAGTCGACGAGCGGCGCCAGAGCGCCGGTCTCCAGGGGTCCTGGCCGGGATCCAGACTCGTAGCCGGTGTGGACCCCATCGGCCAGCACGATCGCGTCGATCAGCGGCCAGTTCTGGCGATGCCGCAGAATCTCCCGGATGGCGGCGCAGCCGGCGCTGAATCCGGCCAGCACAATCGGGTGGAAGCGTTTCGCGCCGCCACCGGCGGCTTGCGCTGCTTCCTCCAGCCAGGAAGAGAAGCGCCCAGGGTCCGAGAATGGCGCGGTATACACGGCCGAGCCCACCCCCAGGTGCGCGCTGAGAACGGCCGCCGGGCGGCGCAGGCGGTGGACGCTGAGCTCCGGCAGCCAGGATTCGCCGTGAAAGTGAACCACCAGCGGGATGGTTCGCCGCGACTCGCCGCCTGGCAGGACCAGCAGGGCGCCAAGGGAGAGCTTGGCGCGCGTTCCGCCGGTCTCCACGCGGCGCAGCCGCGCGTGCGCGCGGGTATGTTCAACCATCGGGGAGGGATTCTGCGGGAGCTGCGCGGCCAGCAGTCCGGCGGCCGACAGCGCGATGACGAGCTTGGGGCCGGGCATCTTGTCGCGGCCAGGTTACCAGCTTTCGCGCCATGGTAGCCGAGACCACCGCTTGACTCCCACTCTCCACCCCGCCTAAGCTGAAGTTCGCGGGGGATTCCCATGAAGACGACTGCATTTGCCGGCACGCTCTGGATCCTGCTCGCGCCGGCCTTCGCCGCCGACTGGCCGGCTTGGCGCGGGGCCGACGGGATGGGAGTGTCGGCCGACAAGTCCGTCGTCACCCACTGGACACGGACCGAGAACGTCCGCTGGCGCGTCGCGCTGCCCGAGCCCGGCAACTCGACCCCCGTCGTCTGGGGCAACCGCGTCTTTGTTGCCCAGCCGCTGCGAGAGCAGAATCGCCGCACCTTGATGTGCTTCGATCGCGCCAATGGGAAGCTGCTGTGGCAATCCGGCGTGACCTGGGATCAGCCCGAGCCCACGCACTCGACCAATCCCTACGCGTCGGCTTCGCCGGTGACCGACGGCAAGCTGGTGGTCGCCTGGTTCGGCTCAGCCGGGCTGATCGCCTACGACCTGGAGGGCCGCGAGGTTTGGCGGCGCGACCTGGGCCGGCAGCGGCACACCTGGGGTTACGGGTCCTCGCCGGTGCTTTCCGGCGATCGGGTGTTCTTGAACTTCGGACCCGGCGAGCGCGCCTTTCTGGTTGCGCTGGACAAGAAGACCGGAAAGACCCTCTGGCAGGTGGACACGCCCGCCGGCGAGGGCGCCGTATTCAGCCAGTGGTCTGCCGCCGACATGTACGGCTCCTGGAGCACGCCTCTGGTGATTCGGGCCGGTGGCCGCGAGGAGCTGATCCTGAGCTGGCCCCGCGTCCTCAACGCCTTCGATCCGGCCACGGGCAAGGTCTTGTGGTCTTGCCAGGGTCTGGGCGACCTGGTGTACCCTTCACCGCTCTACGCGGACGGGAGTTGTGGTGGCGATGGGCGGCTTCGGCGGACCCTCGATCGCCGTCAAGGCCGGCGGCTCGGGCGATGTCACCACCACGCATCGGCTCTGGCGCCTGCCCCGCAGCCGGCAGATGATCGGCTCCGGCGTGATTCAGGGCGGGCATCTGTTCCTCGCCGACAACGGCGGGATCGCCGAGTGCTTCGAGCTAGCCACCGGCAAGGTCGTCTGGAGCAGCCGGCTGAAAGGCAGCGGCGATAACAATGGCGTCTGGTCCTCACCCGTGCTCAACGACGGCAGGATCTACGTGATGAACAAGACCGCCGAGGTGTTCCTCTTTCAAGCCCTCCCGCAGTTCGAGCTGTTGGCCACCAACTCGCTTGGGGAGAGCACGAATTCCTCCGTCGTGATCTCCGGCGGCGATATCTTCCTGCGCACCCACGCCAGCCTGTGGTGCATCGGGAAGCGGTAGTGGGACTACTTCCGGGGACCGCGCGCGGCCGCGCCACGCGCTGTCTGCTCCCTTACGGTCGCGGCTCGGTCTGCTGAACAACTAGCGCAGGAGTCCGGGTTGGACGCCGGCGCCCACTTGTCGCGCCGCGCCCTGCAAAGGTAGGCTGGTATATGTCATCCTTACTCTTTCGCATAGGAGGCGCCTTCCGTATGCGCCCATGGGGTCTTGTCTTAGTGTTGGCGGCGGCCGTCTGCCCGGCCCAGGCGCCAACGGGAACCATCGTCGGGGCGGTCCGTGATCCCTCCGGGGCCCACGTCGTCAGCGCCCGGATCACCGTCCGCAACAAGGAAACCGGGCTCCATCGCGCCCTGGAAACAGGACGCCAAGGGACCTTTGCGGCCTCCCTTCTGCCGTCCGGCCCGTACGAGGTCCGGGCCGAAGCGCCCGGCTTCTCCTCGCTCCTCCGGGAAGCCGAGGTCCTGGCCGGGATGACGACAACCGTCGACATTTCCCTGGCCCTGGGCGCCCCCACCGAGGTGATCACCGTGGAGGCGGCTTCCTCCCAAATCAGCTACGACAGCCACAAGATCGACGGCGCGGTCACCCGCGCGCAGATTGAGAGCCTGCCCTTGAACGGGCGCAATTTTCTGGAGTTGGCGAAGCTGGAGCCGGGCGTCACGGTGGCCACCGTAGCCAGCGCTCAGGCCAACCGGCAGTTTGACGTCTCGGTTCTCGGCGCGTCCGGCCTGCGAACCCGTGTCACCGTGGACGGCGGGACGGTTATGAACTGGGTGGACGGAGGCACCAGCGCCAATTTCTCTCAGGAAGTGGTGCGGGAGTTCCAGATCTCGACGGTAAACTTCGACCTCTCCACCGGCGTGGCCGCCGCCGGCGCGGTCAACATCGTGACCCGTTCCGGCGGCAACGAGTATCACGGCAGCGGCTTTTTTTTCTTTCGGGACCACAACCTGGCCGCCTATCCGGCGCTGAGCCGGGACCCCCTGAATCCGGATCCGTTCTTCGCCCGGCGCCAGGCGGGCTTTCACCTGGGCGGGCCGATCCGCAAGAACCGGCTCTTCTTTTTCACCAACCTCGAGCACAACAACCAGGATGGCGCGGTCAGCGTCCAGCCGCGCGCCGCCGATTTTGCCAAGTTCGGCGTCATCGCGCCCAGTCCCATCACCGGAAACCTCCTCAGCGCGAAGTTCGACATCAGCCTGAATAAGACACACAGCGCTTCGTTGCGCTACTCGCACGACGGCAACCGGAGCTTTTCGCCGCTCGGCTCGACCGATTTGCCATCCACCTGGCTCAGGGAGTCCAACTGGTCCGACCAGAGTCTCGGGTCGCTGACCAGCGTGGTGAACGCGAATCTGGTCAATGACCTGCGCTTCTCCTATCTGTACTGGAGAGTCAGGGACACGCCGCCCGGCCCCTCCGACTGCCGCGGGTGCTTCGGGCTGGGCGCGCCTTCGATCACCGTGGTTGGCGCGGGCTTTGGACTGGGCAACGGCGCCTTCTTGCCGCAGGGCGCCGATATCCGCACGTTCAACGTGGTCGAAAGCTTGACCTGGCAGAAGGGCTCGCATCGGCTCCGATTCGGCTTCGAGTGGGAGCGGCAGCTTCTGGCCGGCTGGCTGGTGTTCTTCCAGCCCGCCGGCTTGTTCCTCTATTCACCGGAGATCGTCCGGCTGTTCAACTCGAATCCCGCCGTGCCGCCGGGTGCCCGAATCCCGCTTCCCAGCTCCTTCAACACGGTTGAGGACGTCTTGCAACTTCCCCTGGCCAGCGTCATCACCGGGATCGGCGATCCTAGCTTCCCGCCGCCGTTCAACTTCGATCAGGCGCGGGGCGACAACCTGTGGCGCCTGTACTGGCAAGACACCTGGCGAGTCCGGCCCCGCTTCACGCTGAACTTCGGTCTGTCCTACTACTATCGAAGCGGTCCGGTGAATGAGGATCTGTCCAAGCCCGACTATCTGGAGCCGATCCTGGGCCGCGGCGGATTGGCCCCCTCTCGCCGCGACTCGAACAATTTTGGACCTTCGGCGGGCTTCGCCTGGAGCGTAACCCGAGACCAGAAGACCGTGGTCCGGGGAGGCGCGGGCATCTATTACGATCTGGGCCAGCAGACGTGGCAGCGGTCGCGCGAGCGAACGGCTATCGGCCCCCGCGGCAACGGCCTGTTCATTCTGGACGGATCCTTGGTCCCCAATCCGATTCCCAATATTCCGGGCGTGCCGGTGGGGCGCACCCTCAGCTTCACCACCGGTCCCACCGCCTTCACCGGCGCCCATATGCTGTCGATTCTGCCGGAGGTTCGCGCCGGCCTGCAGAGGCAACTCGGGGATCCCAGGAGCACCGACCTGACGGTCCGCAACATCGAGGTGTTCAAGCAAGGAACCCAAATCTTTACCCGAGACTTCACTACCGCCTACGCCGAGCACTTCAGCCTCGGCGTGCAGAGGGAAATAAGGCAGAACCTCGCGCTGAACGCGGACTTCGTCTTTCGGCAGTTCATTCACAGCGACATGGGCGCGATTGATTACAATCGCTGGGACAGTGTTCGCGGGCCGGTGCTGCCCGTCTGCTCGCCCGCCCAACGGTTTGACCCCACAGCCCGCTGCTCGACCGGTTCCATCACCTTCCATACCAGCGGGGGCCGGTCCCACTACACGGGCCTGCTGGTGAAGCTCGATAAGAGGCTCTCCGGCCGGAGCCAGCTCCTGGCCTCTTACGCCTTGTCGAGGTCGGCTGGTTTCAACGGAATCGTCAACAAGGATGACTGGTTCGAAAGCTTCGGGCCGCTGGGGAGCGACCGGCGGCACGTCTTGAGCGTTTCCGGCATTATCGAGCTGCCCTGGAGTTTTCAGGCTTCTTTTGTGTCCGCGATCTCCAGCAAAGCCCCGTTCGGCGCCAATCTATCGGCGTTGGATTTCAACGGTGACGGCACTAACGGGGATCCGCTGCCGGGCACGAGAGTCAACCAATTCAACCGCGGCCTGGGAAAAGGCGGCCTGCAGCGCCTCGTCGAAGGGTTCAACCAGAGCCTGGCCGGCACGAGAACGCCGCGCGGCCAACTGATCCCGCGGATTACTCTGCCCCCCAGTTATCAGTTCGGAGACAACCGGTTTTCGCAGGACCTGAGGGTGAGCCGGCGCTTCAAGTTTCAAGAGCGGTCCGGGCTGACGCTGTTTGGAGAAGTCTTCAACATTTTCAACGTCGCCAATCTTTCCGGGTTCAGCACGAACCTGCGGGAAACGGCGAACTTTGGCCAGCCCTCCAGCCGCGTTCAGCAGGTGTTCGGGTCGGGCGGACCGCGAGCGTTTCAACTCGGGGCCCGTGTGTCGTTCTAAGGTTAGCGGGTCCCGGAAGCCGACGTCACCGCGCCGGGGACGGCGGGCGGATCCGGCGTGTTCTCCTGCAGAACCACCATCCACTTGCCGGCCACCTTGGTATAGACGAGGTGGTAACGGCCGGAGATGTTTCGATCCGGGCCCTGGCTCGACTTGAACGTGACCGTGTACTTACCCCAGGCAATTCCGGTGTTGCCGATCACCCGGTACTGGAAGTCTTGCGGCGTGAAGGTTGCGTTCCCGGTCTTGGTGAAGAACTTCTGCCAGTCTTGCTGGCAGGCCGCCTTGCCTTCCAACCCCGAGGTCGGTCCGCAGGAGTAAAACGACAGGCCCTTGTCGTGGACCGTGGCCAGAAAGCCATCGAGGTTCCGGTCGTTCAAGGCCTTCACCGCCTGCTCGAAGGTGGCTTTCAGTTCGTCGACATCGCTGGCTGGCGCGGCCACGGCCAGCGAAAAAAGCGCCGCTAGTGCAAGGATCGTTCGTCTCACAGGTTTCCTCCGTAACGGGATATTCTACCACTACCACAGGGGGCCCCGTGGAAGGCTCCTGAATATGCTATAGTCGGATTGCATGGAAAAGTTCTTCAACGCCGTAAAGCCCGGCAGCCGGGAGGCTGACCTGGCGTCGGAAATCGATCCCGCCCGGCTGCCCCGCCACATCGCCATCATCATGGACGGAAACGGGCGGTGGGCGCGCCGGCGGCGTCTGCCCCGGGCGGCCGGCCATCGCGCCGGCGTGCGTCCGGTTCGGGAAACGATCGAAAGCTGCGCCCAGCTCGGCGTCGGGTGGCTCACCCTGTTCGCCTTCTCGGTCGAGAACTGGAAGCGCCCCCGCGCCGAGGTGGACACCCTCTGGCAACTGCTCCGCTATTATCTGAAAAAGGAGCTGCCCGAGTTGAAGCGCAACGGGGTGCGTTTTCAGGTGATCGGGCGCATGGAAGCCTTGCCTGAAAGCGTGCAGTCGGATCTGGACTGCGCCATGGTGGAGACGGCCACCAACACCGGCTTGCGGCTGAGCGTGGCCCTGAACTACGGGGGTCGCGCCGAGATTGTCGACGCCATCAACGCCATCCTGGAGCGGGAGCGGCGGCAAGGTCCGTCTTCGGCGCCGGTGACGGAGCAGACCGTCTCGGCCAACCTGTACACGGCCGGGACCCCCGACCCCGACCTGCTGATCCGCACCTCCGGCGAGATGCGGGTGAGCAACTTCCTGCTCTGGCAAATCGCTTACTCGGAGATCTGGGTGACCGAGAAGCTGTGGCCGGACTTCCAGCGCGCGGACCTGCTCCGGGCCATTCTGGATTTTCAGAAGCGAGAGCGCCGCTACGGGGGCCTGGGAGAGCCCGAGTTGGTGGAGGCCGAAACAGTCGGTGAGCTGGTTCCGGCCGGGGTCGAGGCCGGGCCGGATCCGTGAAGCGCGTTCTCACCGCCGTCGCTCTGCTCCCACTGATAACCGGTCTGGTTTTCTGGGGGCCGAACCGCAGCGTCCGGCTGGCCCTGACCTTCCTGGCCCTGCTGTGCCTGAAAGAGTTTCTGGCGCTGGCGGCGCGCTACGGGGCCCAGCCGGTCCGGCTGGTGGCCTATCTGGGCGGGGCCTGGGTGGTGGCGGGCGAGGCGGCGCCGGGCGCTGGATTCCTGCTGGGCCTAACCCTGCTGCTGCTGACCCTGGCCATGCGCGGCGGCCGCGAGCTCTCGGGCTCGCTGCCCGGCGTGGCCTCCGCCCTTCTGGGTATCGTTTATACTACAGTACCCTTTCGCCTGGCCGGCGACCTGCACGCCGCCAGCCCCCATTGGCTCTTCTACGCCCTGCTGGTGAACTGGGTGGGGGACGCGGCCGCCTACTACGCCGGCCGGGCGCTGGGACGGCGCCCGCTCGCGCCTCGCATCAGTCCCGCCAAGACTTGGGAGGGCGCCGCGGCCTCGCTGGCGGCGGCGACGGCGACCGGCGCGCTCTATTTGCGGCGCTTTCTGCCCCGGGGTCCCACGCCCGCCTTGGCCGTAGCCCTGTCGGCGGTGGTCAACCTGGCCGCCCAGATCGGCGACCTGGCCGAGTCGGCGCTCAAGCGTGGAGCCGGCGTCAAGGACAGCGGGGCGCTGCTGCCCGGTCACGGCGGCGTTCTGGACCGTCTGGACGGATTGCTTTTCTCGATTCCCTTGGTCCGCCTCTTCGTGCCGGCGCGTTAAGCACGCCCCCGCCCGTGCTATCCTCAGGAATCGCCACCTCCGGCCGCCGCGGCCGGCCAGCGGGCCCGCAGATATGGCAGCGCGGGAAAGCGAATCCCTGGTGCTGCGCACCTATCCCTTTCGGGAAGCCGATCTGATCGTCAGCTTCATCGCCCGCGATCAGGGGAAGCTGCGCGGCGTGGCCCGCGGCGCGCGCCGGCTCAAGAGCCGCTTCGGCGCCGGGCTGGAGCGGCTCTCCCACGTGCGCATGTTCTACTTCCAGCGCGACAACCGTGAGCTGGTCAGCCTGGACAGTTGCGAGCTGATCGACTCCCAGTTGAGCGTCATTACCGCCTCGCTGGGAGCGGCGCTCGATTACCTGGCCGAGGTCTCCGACCGGCTTCTGCCGGACCAAGAGGCCAACGACCGCTACTTCCGGCTCCTGCTGCTGGTCCTTGATTATTTGCGCGGGGGAGCGCGGGCCGAAGGCCCCGTCGGATCCGTCACCGCGGGTTTTCTGTGGCCGGCCATGACCTACTTCAGCCTGTGGGCAGTCAAGCTCGGGGGATGGCTCCCCGATCTGACCGCCTGCGCCGTCTGCGGGGCCGAGCTGGGCGGAACCGACCGCGCCTACTTCGCCCGCCAGGCTTCCGGCCTGCTCTGCGCCCGCTGCCGGCCGTCCCAGGCCTGGACCCTGGCCCCGGAGTCCCGCGCCATCGCCGGGGAGATGCTGCGCAGCTCGCTGCGGAAGCTGGATTCGCGTGCCTGGGACCGCAACCTAGCCGCGGACCTGCGCCAGTTCCTGCTGCAGCGGCTGGAGGAGCACCTGGAGCGCCGCCTGATCACCGCGCCGTTGCTTGCGGAGCTGTAGGCTATGCTACATCGGGACTGTGCGGCCATGGGCGCCCGGACATCGAGG
>Ga0247727_10003986_pt1 | contig 31948 bp, 23 predicted proteins | sample WisWelCaveWW1625_FD_202498 | JGI IMG/M metagenome (GOLD analysis project Ga0247727, IMG submission 202498) | Biofilm microbial communities from Wishing Well Cave, Virginia, United States - WW16-25 | ecosystem: Environmental > Aquatic > Deep subsurface > Groundwater > Cave microbial mat | place... | reverse complement strand
GCGGCGCCACTTCGCCCGGCGGCACCAGCAGGCCCGTCTCGCCGTCGGAGACGATCTCGCGCAGCGCGCCCGCCGTCGTCGCGACGACGGGCGTGCCGCAGGCCATCGCCTCGGCCGCCGGCAGACCGAAGCCTTCGTAGAGCGAGGGCGAAACGAGCAGGTGCGCGCGGTTGTACTCGCGCACCAGCTCTTCGCGGCTCAGACGCTCGCGATAGGTCACCGGCCCGCGTAGGCCCACCTCGGCGATCAGCCGGCGCGCCTCCTTCGAACGCGGATGCTGGACGACGGTGAGCTGGTAGCAGCCCGCCGAGTCAAGCGCGCGCAGCGCCTCGATGAGGTAGCGGAACCCCTTGTTCTTGTCCTCGGTATGACCGACGAAGAGGACGCGGCGCGGCTCTCGCGGGGCGTCCGCCAGCGGCCGGAAGATGTCGGGATCGACGCCGTCGAAGATGACGCTGATCCGGTCGCGCGGCAGATCGAACGTCTCGACGATGGACGCGGCGGAGCTGGCCGAACCGGTGATGATGCGATCGACGCGACGCGCCACCCAGTTCTGCATCACCCAGGGGAACCAGGCGATGCGCGAGATGCGCTTGCCGACAGTTCGCGCCTGGGCCAGCTCGTTCCGCCGGTCGATGGCGAGGGGGTGGTGGATGTTCGCCACCACCGGCCGGCCGCGCTGCTTGGCGAGCCACGTGCCGTAACCCAGCGTCTGGTTGTCGTGGAGCAGATCGAAGCGGCCCTCCCGCTCCAGCTCGTTCAGCTTGTGGCAGGCGCGCAGGCTGAACATGTTCAACAGCGACGTGAGGGTCACGCGCGTGCTAGCGAACTCGAAGAAGTTGAGGGGGTGGAAGAAGAGCAGCGGATGGGTGTGGTAGACGTATTCGTCGTAGCCGTCCATGAAGCTCCAGAAGGAGAACGATTTCACCTTGTGCAGCCGCACCTCAGGCGCCAGCTCCGGATAGGGCATGCCGGCGATGACGTGCACGTCGTGGCCCAGGCGCGCCAGCTCGCGGGTGAGGTAGTGCAGGTAGACGCCCTGCCCGCCGGAGTACATGTTCGCCTGGTAGGCCAGGAAGCAGACCCTCACCGCACCGGCTCCATATCCGCCGGCGCCAGCGACGAAGCGCCGGGCGCGCGGCCGAGCACCTCCTGGTATAGCGCGACCGTCTCAATCGCGGTGCGTTGCCAGGTGAAGCGCTCGCGGACGCGGCGGACGCCCGCCGCGCCCATCGTCAGGCAACGCTCAGGGTCCGCCAGCAGTTGCCGGATCGCCTCGGCCAGCGGCGCTACCTCGCCGGGCGGCGCCTGGAGCCCCGTCTCCCCGTCCGAGACGATCTCGCGCAACGCGCCCGCGGTGCTCGCGACGACGGGCGTGCCGCAGGCCATCGCCTCGGCGGCGGGCAGGCCGAAGCCTTCGTAGAGCGACGGCGAGACGAGGATCTGCGCGCGGTTGTACTGGCGCACCAGCTCTTCCCTGGGCAGCCGCTCCATGAAGGTGACCCGCCCGTGCAGCCCCGCCTGTTGGACCAGGCGCGGCGCCACGTGCGAGGCGGGCCGGTGGACGACGCGCAGGTGAAACGGCACCTCGCCGCGCAGGAGCCGCAGCGCGCCCAGCAGGTAGCGGAACCCCTTGTTGCGGTCTTCGCTGTCGCCGACGAAGAGGACGCGGTACGGCTCCCGCTCGACGCCGTCCAGCGGGCGAAACACGTCCGTGTCGACGCCATCGTGGATCGCGCGCACATGCTCGCGTGGCAGGCCGAACGCCTCGCAGACGGACGCCGCCGAGGCGTCGGAGCCGGTGATGATGCGGTCGAGTCGCGGCGCCACCCAGCGCTGCATCAGCCAGGGGTACCAGATGAGGCGCGAGACCCGCCCGGCGAGGCTCTTCGCCTGGGCGACGGCGTTCTGCCGGTCGATCGCGAGGGGGTGGTGGATGTTGGCGACGACCGGGCGGCCGCGCTGCTTGATCAGCCAGGTGCCGTAACCCAGCGTCTGGTTGTCGTGAATCACGTCGAACGACCGCTCGCGCTCGAGGTCGTTGAGCGCCTGGTAGGCCCGCAGGCTGAACACGTTGAGCAGCGTGGTGAGGGTGTAGCGGCTGGTGGCGAACTCGTAGAAGTTGACGGGGTGAAAGTAGATCAGCGGATGCGTGCGGCGAACGTACTCGTCGAAGCTAGCCATCAGGCTCCAGAAGTTGAACGTCTTCAGCCGGTGCATCGTCACGTCCGGCGAGACCTCCGGATAGGGCACGCCGGCGATGACGTGCACGTCGTGGCCCAGCCGCGCCAGCTCACGGCTGATGTAGTGCAGGTAGATGCCCTGCCCGCCGGAGTACATGTGGCCCTGGTACTGGAGGAAGCAGATCCTCACGGCCCAGGCCCCGGCTTGCGCCCGTACAGGACGATGCTCTTCGGGAAGACGAAGTTGCCCACAGCGTCGCAGCGGTCGAGCATCGCGCTCAGGCGCGGCGAAATGGCGCCCAGCACCCGGCCGGCCTTCGAGGTGACGGGACCTTCCCGGGCGAGGTTCCTGGAATCGATGATCCGCACCAGCCAGTAGAGCGCCTCCATCGAATGGCGGAAGCGCACGGCGAAAGGCCGCAGACCTTGCTCCTTGAGCAGGCACTGCAGTTGCCGCCGCCCGAAGATGCGCACGTGGCCGCCCGGCCAGGTGCGGTACCTGGGGGCGATCTGCCAGATGATGCGCTCCGACACTTCGTCCGGCACGGCCACCGCCAGCACGCCGCCCGGCCGGAGGACGCGCACCAGCTCGCTGAGGACGGCGCGGTCGTCCGGCACGTGTTCTAGCACCTCGGTGCAGATCACGCGATCGAAGCTGCCGTCGGGGAAGGGCAGGCGAGTCGCATCGCCCTGGAGGAAGTGGGCCCAGCCCTTCGCTTTCCCCTCAATTCGCATCATGGCGAACCAGTAGGTCGCCTTCAGCACATCCTCGCGCGCCCAGTCCACGCCGATGTGGCAGCCGGGCAGGTGCGCCATCTCCAGCACGTGCCGCCCCGCGCCGCAGCCGACGTCGAGCAGGCGGTCGCCCGGCCTGAGCCTCAGCAGATCGGGATCGATCGCTTGGAAGCGGTTCATGCGGGAGGTCGCGCGCGCCGCGAGGACTGCGCCGCTAAGCTCCCTCCTCTCGGCGGGGGGCGCGCGCCGGCTCCAGGTGGCGCTCGGCAGCGTTCGCGCCGTTGGCGCCGCGCCCGGCAGGCTTCCGAGTGTAGTGGACCATGTCCTTGCCGATGAGCAGGTTGGCCGCGGCCTCGATGCGCTCGAGCAAGGGGACGCGGGTGTGGTGGTACCAGTTGATGAAGCGCTGGACGCTGCGCGGCACGAAGCGGCGCTCGTTGTCCTTGCCGAAGGTGCAGCGGAGGAACCAGTAGATCGATTGGAAGGCGTGCCGGTAGCGCACCGCGTAGAGGTCGAACCCCTGGCGCCGCAGGCATTCCGCCATCTGGCCCGGGCGGTAGATGCGAATGTGGCCGCCGGGCGTGTGCCAGTACTCCCACGACAGCGTCCAGAAGGCGCGCTCCGGCCCGCTGCGGGGCACGCTCACGGCGACGTGGGCGCCCGGCTGGGCGACGCGGTAGAGCTCGCGGATGCCGGCCCGGTCGTCCGGGATGTGCTCCATCACCTCGGTGCAGATCACCTTGTCGAAGACGCCCTCTCGGAACGGCAGGTGCTGCGCGTCGGCGACGATGAAGTCGGCCCAGCCCAGGATGCCCGGCTTCTCCTGCTGTAAGTACATGCCGTATGGGTTCGACCCATCCGGGGCGCGCAGGTAGTAGCGCGACCGCCGTAGCTCCTCGCCATCAACGTCGACCGAGACGACGCGCACCGGCCAGCGGCACGCCTCGATGGTGTGGCGGCCGTTGCCGGAGCCGAGGTCGAGCACCAGGTTGCCCGGGCTGAATCGAAAGTGACGCCGGAAGTCGATGGTGACGATCTTGTCGGGCAACGCTACCTCCCTAGCCGGCCGGGGCGGTCTCCGGCAGGCGCTCCGGCCGGCCGACCAGCTCTTCGTACACGGCCAACGTCTCCTCCGCCGCCTTGCGCCAGTTGAAGCGCTCGACGATGGAGCGCCGCCCGGCCTGGCCGAGCCGCTCGCGCAGGCCGGCGTCGTCCATCAGCAGCCGGATCGAGTCGGCCAGCGCCCGCGAGTCGCCGGGCGGCGCCAGCCAGCCCGTTTCGCCGTGGTCGATCACTTCGGGAAACGCGCCGCCGGTGGTTGCCAGCACGGGGCGGCCGCAGGCCATCGCCTCGGCGGCGGGCAGGCCGAACCCTTCGTAGAGCGACGGCGAGACGACCAGCGACGCCTGATTGTAGAGGCGCACCAGATCCTCTGTCGAGAGGTGGCCGAGGAAGTGGACGCGCGACCAGAGGCCGTACTCCTGCACCAGCCGCGGTACCAGCTTCAGGCGGTTGCGCTTGTGGTCGACGATCGCCAGGCGGTAGTCGCGGCGATCGTCCTCCAGCAGGTGCAGCGCCTCGATCAGGTAGCGGGCGCCTTTGTTGCGGTCTTCGGAGTTGCCAACGTAGACGATCAGCCCGGGCTGCTCCTGCACGTCGGCCAGCGGGCGAAAGCAATCGGTGTCGACGCCGTTGTGGATCACGCGCACCCGCTCCGGACGGAGGCCGAACGCGCCTTCCACCGCCCGCCGCGACGTCTCCGACACGACGATGGCGCGCGGCAGGCGTCGCGCCACTACCTGCTGCATCACCCACGGCGACCAGAGGATGCGCCGGGCCTGCTCGTAGAGGCTCCTCGACTGGCGGAGGGCGTTCTCCAGGTCGATGCTGAGCGGGTGGTGGATGGTGGCCACCACCGGGATGCCGGAGGCCTGCATGAGCGAGATGCCGTAGCTGAGCGTTTGGTTGTCGTGGACGACGTCGAAGCGGCCGTCGCGGGACAGCTCCAGCAGCTTCAGCCACGCCCGCACGCTGAAGGTGAGGAGCAGCGACGAGAGGGCGATGCGGGTCGAGATGAACTCGTAGAAGTTGACCGGGTGGAAGTAGGTCAGCGGGTTCCGTTCAAAGAGGAAGTTCCGCTTCTCGTGGTGGTAGCTCCAGTAGCTGTAGGTCTCCAGGTTATGGCCGATGACCGCATCGTCGAGCTCCGGATAGGGTGGCCCCGCCAGGACGTGCACCTCGTGGCCCATGCGGGCCAGTTCGCGTGTGAGGTAGTAAAGGTAGACGCCCTGGCCACCCGAGTACATGTTGCCCTGGTACATGATGAAGCAGATTTTCATATCGCTTCGGGCAGCATAGCGTGACCTCAAAGGCAGCCGCCACCGGCTCCGGCGGCGGTCGACGCTTCGACTACTTGACGATAACGGGCGCCCCTGCTACGATTCGTTCCCCCGCCAGCGAATACGATGCAGCGACGTATCTTCGCGTCCATCGCCGTCTTCGCGGCAGCGGCCGTCGTCACGGGCCTGCCGTCGAGCCCGGGCGCGTCCCAGACTGGGCCCGCGGCGCCGCCGCCGGGGTTCAAGGTCGCCTTCATCGGCGACCAGGGGCTCGCGGCCGAGGCCGGAGCCGTCTTGCAGCTCATCGAGGACGAGGGCGCCGACATGGCGCTCCACCTGGGCGACTTCGGCTACGGCGACGAGCAGGACCCGCAGACCGCCGTTGCCTGGGACGCCCAGATCAGCAGCGTCCTGGGCCAGGACTTCCCCTACTTCGGCGTCGCCGGCAACCACGATGTCGATACTTGGTCCACCTACCAGGGCCTCCTGGTCGACCTGAATCGCGTACCTGGCGCGGCGTGTTCGGGCGACTACGGCGTGATGGCCGCCTGTAGCTACCAGGGCCTGTCCTTCCTCCTGTCCGGCATCGGCACCATCCCGGACCAGCCGGACGACGCCACCCACGTCAGCTACCTCAGCTCCCAATTGGCCGCCGACGACTCGGTCTGGCGGATCTGCTCCTGGCACAAGAACCAAAACGCCATGCAGCTAGGCGATAAGCCGGACGAGGTCGGGTGGGGCGCGTACGAGGCCTGTCGAACGGGACGCGCCATCATCGCCACGGCGCACGAGCACTCGTACGGCCGCACAAAGACGCTCAGCAGCATGCAGAACCAGACCGTCGATCCGGCGTGGCCGAACGGCGGCCAGCTCCGCGTCGAGCCCGGCTCCACGTTCGCGTTCGTGTCCGGCCTGGGCGGCCGCAGCATCCGCGACCAGGAGCGCTGCCTGCCGTCGACGCCGCCCTACGGCTGTCAGGGCGAGTGGGCCAGCATCTACACCGACGCTCAGGGCGCGGACTACGGCGCTCTCTTCATCGAGTTCCACGTCGACGGCGACCCCGCGAAGGCGCGCGGCTACTTCAAGAACATCGCCGGAGCTACGGTCGACAGCTTCACGATCACGTCGTCGGTCGCCGGCGGCAGCGGTCCGCCGACGCCGACGGCGACGGCGACACCCACGCCGACGCGAACACCGACGCCGGGCGGCGCCGTTGGCGGTTCGGTCGAGGTCGTGCCGCCACGCCTGCCGCCCGCCCGCGCCGCGGACGCCCCGGCAGACCGCTGGCCCGTGGTCGCGGTTACGATCGCGGGGCTGACGGTCGTCGTCGTGGGCACGGCCCTCACTGCGGGGGCGCTCCTCCGGCGTCGCGCCGGGCACTGTTCGTGACCCGCCTTTCGCGGGCGGCGAGCCGAACTTGACAAATTACGTGACCACCAGTACGATGCGTACGTAGGTGGCAACACCGCCCCGCATCACCCCCCGCAAGGACCCCGCTAGAACCTGAGCACGGACGCCGCAACCGGCCGCCCCGCCTTGCATTCGAGGTGGTTCAATGGCGCTTCGCGGCGTCGCAGACAAGGTCTCGCGCATCGACCTCCGGCGTAAGCGTTCCACGTCGGAGCGGACGTTCGCGCGATGAAGACGCTTCGCCTCAAGCTGGCGGCCCTGGCGCTCCTCCCCCTCGTCCTGCTCGTCGTCTCGCTTGCGGGGCGGCTCGATACGAGCAGCGCCGCCGAAGAGACGCTGACCTTCACGCCCACGGACGACACGTACATCAGGGCCGCCAACCCCACCCTGAACTTCGGCTCTGCCACCGCTCTCCTCGTCGACGCCCAAACCGAGAAGGACATCCTGCTGAAGTTCAACGTCACGGGCATCGCCGGCCGCCAGGTCCTCTCCGCTCGTCTGCGCCTATTCAATGTGGACCCCTCTCCCATCGGCGGCCAGTTCTTCCAAGCGGTCCATAACGATTGGACGGAGGGCGCCGTTACCTGGAACACCGCGCCGGAGGCAGCACCGACCCTCATCGCGTCTCTCGGCGCCGTCGCTATCAACAATTCGTACGAAGTTGACGTCACGTCGATCGTGGCCAGCGACAGCCCGCTCTCTCTACGGGTCAAGTCCTCGTCGGTGAACGGCGCCGACTACGCCTCATCGGAGACCGCGAACTCGCCCCAGCTCATCGTGCAGGTCACCGACGGCGGTCCGCCGGTTCCCACGGCCACCCGAACGCCGACGCCCACCGTGACCAACACGCCGATTGCCCCGGAGCTACTGACCTTCGGCGCCACGGACGACGCGTACATCAGGGCGGCCGACCCCACCCTGAACTTCGGCTCGGCCACCACTCTCCAGGTCGACGCCCAGACAGAGAAGGATACGCTGCTGAGGTTCAATGTGACGGGCATCGCCGGCCGGCAGGTCCTCTCTGCGCGCCTTCGCCTGTTCAACGTGAACTCCGCGCCCAGCGGCGGCCAGTTCTTCCGGCTGCTCGACAACCTTTGGACAGAGGACACCGTAACCTGGGGCAATGCGCCCGCCGCCGAACCCGGCGTCGTCGCCTCCCTCGGCGCCGTCTCTCCAAACAACTCGTACGAAGTGGACCTCACCTCGCTCGTCGCCGGAGACAGCCCCCTGAACCTGCGCGTGAAGTCCTCATCGGCCAACGGCGCGGACTACGCTTCGTCGGAGACCGCGAACTCGCCGCAGCTCATCGTGCAGGTCGCGAGCCCCCTGGTGACCAGCACCCCGACCGACACGCCGACGCCGACCAGCACGCCCACCGTTACCAACACCCCGACGGAGACTAGCACGCCTACGAACACGGCCACCCCCACCGACACGCCTACGCCCACCGAAACAGCTACGCCGACGGCTACTCACACCTCGACGTCCACGCCAACCGCGACGAGCACGCCGACGAACACCAGCACGCCCACGAACACGGCCACCCCGACCGACACGCCGACGGCGACCAGCACCCCCACCCAGACCGACACGCCGACCGTCACGAACACACCCACCCAGACCGACACGCCTACCGTAACGAGCACGCCGACGCAGACCAGCACCCCGACGCGCACAGCCACCCCCACCGATACGCCAACGGCGACCAACACGCCCACCGCGACGAGCACGCCCACGCCAACACACACGGCTACCGCGACGAGCACGCCCACGCCTACGAGCACGCCGACGCCTACGAGCACAGCCACCCCCACGGCGACCCACACCGAGACGCCCGCCGTCACCAACACCTCCACAGCGACGAACACCTCCACGCCGACGCGTACGGCCACGCCGACGAACACCGCCACGCCCACCAATACGCCGCTCGAAGAGACGCTCGTCTTCACGCCTAGCGATGACACCAACATCCGGATCAGCGTGCCCGACACGAACTTCGGCGCTGACGCCACCCTGCTCGTCGACGCCGACACGAGGAAGGACATCCTGCTGAAGTTCAACGTGAGCGGCGTCGGCGTCCGGGAGGTGCTCTCCGCCCGCGTCCGCCTGTTCAATGTCAACTCCTCTCCCAACGGCGGGCAGTTCTTCCGAATGATCGACACCACCTGGACGGAAGGGGCGGTCACCTGGAACAACGCGCCGGCGGCGGAGCCGGACCTGATCGCCTCCTTGGGAGCGGTCGCGGTCAACCAGTCGTACGAGGTCGACGTCACCCAGCTCGTCGCCGGCGACACGATCGTGAACCTGCGTGTCACATCGACCTCGGCCGATGGGGCGGATTACGACTCGTCGGAGTCGGCGAACTCGCCGCAGCTCATCGTGCGAGTCTCGACGAACCCGGCGCCGGCGCCGACCCGCACGCCCACGGTCACGAGGACGGCGACCGCCACTGCCACAGTGACGGCCACCGCCACCCGCACTAACACGCCCGGGCCCACCGCCACGGCGACGCGCACCAACACGCCGGGGCCGTCGCCGACGCCGACGATCACGAACACGCCGGGCGGAGCGACGGCGACACCGACAGTCACCGAAACGCCGATCACCGGCACCGGCTTCCGCGGCTTCTCGTACAGCCCTTCGATCGAGGCGTCGGGCGACAAGCCGCAGAGCAAGCTCTGGTTCAACGACGGCTTCTGGTGGGGCAGCCTCTTCAACGCCTCGGCCAGCAACTTCCGCATCCACCGCCTCAACACGGCGAACCAGACCTGGGTCGACACCGGGGTGATCACGGATACCCGCGTGAGCACGAAGTCCGACACGTTGTGGGACGGGACGAAGCTGTACGTCCTCAGCCACGGCCTGTCGACGACCGCCCCGGCTAACAACACGCAGCTCCGCCGGTTCAGCTACGACGCGGGCACGGACACCTACACGCTGGACGCCGGCTTCCCCCTCGATGTCACCAGCGGCGGCGCGGAGCAGGTCGTCCTGGCGAAGGACAGCGCCGGCCGCCTCTGGCTCACCTACACCCGCGCCGGCGACGTCTTCATCGCCCACTCGACGACCAACGACACGACGTGGGCCGTCGCCTTCCTCCTGCCGGTGACCGGGGCCGACACGCCGATCACTGACGACATCTCGAGCGTAGTGGCGTTCGGAGGCAACAAGATCGGCCTGATGTTCAGCAACCAGACCGATAGCGCCATGTACTTCGCCATCCACAACGACGCGGACGCGACGAACGTCTGGACGCGCGAGACCGCCCTCTCCGGTTCGCTCATCGCGGACGACCACATCAATCTCAAGACCGATTCCACCGGCCGGGTCTACGCCGCGACGAAGACCTCCCTCACCGGCGCGTCAGACACGATCGTCCTGGTGGCGGTGCGTCAGACGAACGGCACGTGGAGCTCCCACCCCTTCGGCGTGGTGTCTCAGGACTACACGCGGCCGATCGTCGTCGTGGATGAGGCGAACAACCGGCTCTTCGCCATCTGCTCGGACCGGATCGCCGGCACGATCATCCGCAAGCAGAGCAGCCTGAGCAGCGTCTCGTTCCCGGCGGGCGCCGGCACAGTGTTCATCGACCACGCCACCGACAACGACATCAACAACGCGACGTCGATGAAGATGAACCCGGCGAACGCGACGGACCTCGTCGTCCTGGCCGGCGACGACACGTCGAACTTCTACCACCACAACGTTCTGCAGCTGCCGTAGCACGGGTAAACGCTCCTTCCGGCCCGCTTGACTCCCAGCAGGGGGACGGCTACCCTTCGCAGTAACGTGTCGCAGATGTTCACGCCCCGTCCCAGCGCCGGTGGTCGCCTGCGTCAGCGGGCGCTGGTGGCCCTGGTGGGAGTGGGGCTGGCGCTCTGCGCTGCGTGGCTGGCGCTGGTCATCGTCTCACGCATCGACGAGCTGTTCTTCCCGGGCCAGGGGCTGAGCCTGGGCCCCGTCTCGCTGCCGGGCGTTCAGGAAGAGGACCAGGGCGGCCCGACGGAGCGCATCAACGTTCTGGTCATGGGCCTCGACCGGCGCCCGAACGAGAAGAACCTGCCAACACGCACGGATTCGATGTTCGTGCTCACGGTCGACCCACAGACCAAGACGGCCGGCATCCTGGGCATCCCGCGCGACCTCTGGGTGGAGATCCCATACAAGAGCCGGGCGGGCTTTTTCCAGGACCGCATCAACACCGCCTACGTGACCGGCGAGTCGCAGGACTACTCCGGCGGCGGCGTCGGCTTGGTGAAGCAGGCGGTCGAGCACAACCTGGGCGTCGAGATCGACCACCACGTGATCATCGACTTCGACGGCTTCGTCGACCTGATCGACGAGCTGGACGGCATCGACGTCTACGTGCCGGAGCCGGTGAACGACCCGTACTACTCCCACACGGAAGACCGAGGCGACTACTTCCCGGTGGTGTACGACGTGGGTTGGGCCCACATGGACGGCAAGCAGGCGCTCGGCTACTCCCGCACCCGCTACAACTCGAGCGACCTGGACCGCATCCAGCGCCAGCAGCGAGTGATCTTCGCCGCCATGGATAAGGCCCTGCAGCTCGAATGGCGGAACGTGTCTAAGATCGTTTCGCTCTTCGACGACTACAAGGGCACCATCGACACCGACCTGAACGACCTGCAGCTGCCGGGCTTCGCCGCGCTGGCCGTCCAGATCGAACCGGAGAAGATCACCGCGCTGTCGATCGGCGCGGCGACGGTGAACGCGAGCATCAACGGCGCCTCCGTACTCCTCGCCGACAAGGACATCGTCGACCAGATCGTCCGATCGCTCTTCAGCGACCAGCAGCTCGCGGACGAAGAGGCGCTGGTGGAGATCCAGAACGGGACCGGCGTGGACGGCATCGCCAGCCGGGCGGTCGATTTCCTGGCCGGGCTCGGGTTCCCGTCAGCGTCGCTCGTGGCGGCCAGCGTCTCGGACAACCGCGTGCGGCCGCAGACCGTGATCGTCGACTTCTCGGGCAAGCAGTATACGGTGGAGCGGTTGGCCAGCCTCCTGAACGTGCCGCCGGACCGCATCCGCGTCGCCACGGCCGCGGACAGCGGCCTGCGCAGCGAGCAATCGGACGTCGTCGTGATCCTCGGGACGGACGCTCAGGACCAGCGCTTCGCCACGGACGGCGCCGCGGGCGGGTAGGCGGGCGCTCGAGGCCAGCCGCGTCGGAGGGCCACGGGCTTCTAGGAGGCCGGCTGGCCTCGGCTACGGCCTTGAACTCCTAAGGGGAGGGCTGCGCCCAAGTTCAGCAATACAGTCACTGACGACATCCTCAATGGCCGCCTTTCCCCGCGCTACGCGGACATCACGCCGAAACTCCAGTAGTAGTGACGTATTGTCCGGAAGGTCATCGCTAGTCGCGTAGACAAAACGCTGGTCCTTACCAAGCTTCTCGCCATTGGCCAAGATGATCAGCGGGTGAACTTCCTCCGGTATGTTGGCCTCGCGATGCGACTTCACGATGGACTGAAGTACCTGCCGGTGTTCATCTGTGTAAGCAGATAGGCGTACCTTACCCGCCGCGAGGTCGATGGCGGAGCAGCTAATCACGCATATTTCGGCGCCGTACTGTGAGAGGACATCTTCCATACGCACCGTTGGGCCAAGAGAATTTTGTCTCGGATCCAACTCCCCGCCAAGCACATGGAGCGTCCCTTTGAAGTCGCTTCCCAGAGAAGTGATGTAGTTCATGAGGAGGAGATTGTTCGTCAAAACATGAACGCTTGGCTGCTGATTAGCGGGTCGGCTCCGGATCCAGCGTAGAAAATGCTGGCCGACAAGGAAGGGCGTAGAGCCGGGGCCAAACAACACTCGAAGCGGGTCCCGATCAATCCGATTAACCTCGGGAAGTTCGCACATCTTGTCTCCCAGCAAATCCTTTTCTTCGGTGTTCTCATTCAGCCGGCGTCCAATGACATAGAAGTCAGGGATCTCACGTACGAAGCGCGAACCTTCAGACGAGAGATAGACGGCCTGCTTGATTGCGGTAATCATATTAGCCGGGCTAGCAGTGCCTCGACCTGCGATATCAAAAGCGGTGCCGTGAGTCACGGTGGTGCGCGTTAGCCCTTCACCGGCGAAGGCTCCGACGAAGTCGTTGGATCCCAGAGCCGCCACAGCAGCCTTTCCCTGGTCGTGATACATAGCAATGACGAGCTTGTACTTTCGCAAGAGCTGCGGGCGGAAGACTGCGTCGGCCGCCAGAGGGCCCTCAATCGTGAATCCTTTGAGTGCCCGCCGGGCCATTCTGACAGCTGGCAAGACAATGTTCAGATCTTCGACGCCTAGCTTGCCACCTTCGCCAACGTGTGGATTGATCGAGCACACGCCAATCGTGCGCTGATTTGGGCGCCAGTTGTCGAAGGCGCGCGCTGCCCGAATAATCGAACTGGCGATTCGAGCCGAGTCAAGAGACTCAAGAGCCTCTCGCAATGTTACGTGACCCGTTGCCGTGGCGATCGCCGTCTGTCGTGAAAGGTAGATCACAGCGTATTCGTGCGAGCCGAGTTCATTCGCGATGAGCTCTACGTGCCCGCGGAATTTTTCGCGCGCGCGCAGAAGAGCTTCCTTCGATACTGGTCCAGAAACAATCGCCGCTACCTTTCCATTCTTGGCAAACCGTACCGCCTGTCGAGTGTATTCGGCCGAAAGCTGAGCGACCTTACTATCAGCCTGCCGCCGGTTACGATTGAAGTTGGGCGAGCGCCCCACGGATATCACGGAGACCTCATAAGCTACATCGCGTGCCTCGTCTGGGTCGGCAATGGCCCGGAGCGTCAGCGGCCTCATGCTTTGGAATTTCGACCAGATACTACCCATCTCTTCCTGTAGGCAAGCGATTGAACCGATCACAATAGGTATACACATTCGCCACATATCGCCATCATTTGCCAGCGCTTTGAGGACGATCTCAGGACCGATGCCATTCGCATCGCCCATGGTAATTGCGATCCTCGGCTTCTCCGGTAGACGACCGCGCCCATTAGCCCTCGGCACCGAAGACTCGTTCCCCTGTTTGAATGTGTCGGTGTATCTCCCCCCATCTGCATTACGGAAATCTTGTGAAGTCATTGTCGCCAAAATTTGGAAAGCGAACGCACTGGCGTTCTGCGCAGCTATTCTTTGAAAGCCGGCGGCATCCGTCGCCCTCTTGTTCGAAATAAGATCAGAGATGCCGCGAATCACGATCGCCTCCACTTGCTGATTGGCGTAGGCCGCTTCCAAGAATCCACGACCTTCCATTTCCACCGCCAGGGCGTCACTGTACTCCGAGCTGAGGAACTTGTACACCGCAGAACGATTATCAGCAACGACCTTTTCGCCAGCAGCGATAGGTTCGACGAATACACGAGGCGCTTGGGCTCCCCCCTTGTCGCTCAGGCGCTGCAACCAATCGCTTTGTCGTCCCTCAGTTCGCGCACGCTGTACCAGGCTATAGCTTGAAGTTCCTACATCTGGTCTCGTCTGAAATGAAAGCTTTGCTTTGCCGGATTCGTAGCCGTAGACTTTTGTAGCAGCGACCACGTCGCCGATTTTCACGTCCTTGAGACCGCCGCCTACTCCTACAAAAAGAATGACGTCTGGATCGAAATAAGCGACGGCTCGCTCGGTCTCTACTGCCGCGCTGTTGTTTCCAACTCCAGCCTGGCCGATTGCCACCGTCCAGGCTCCATTGGGCCCATCGAAGTAGCCAACCTCGTAGAGCGTCCCGCGAGGGTGCTTTATTTCCTTGAGATCCACCAGGTGACTGCGAACGGCCGCATACTCGATGTCTAATGCTGTGAGGATGACCGCCGACGGAGACTTGAGTTCTCGTGGTGGGCTACCTTCATTACTGCCCGTCGACACCCTACTGCGCTTCCGAGGATTCGCCATCTGGTGGGCGCCTTCAGGGCGAAGGCTCCTCGAAGGAAGCGCTAGCTCTTTTTGGCCGCGCGGCTGCCGCTGCGGCGCCCGCCGGCGGCGGCGCGACGCCGGGCGGGCGCGGCAGCGGCGGCGCCCGCCGCAGCGGAAGCGACGGTGTGGGCCAGCCGCGACTTGCGCCTGGCGGCGTTGTTGGCATGGAGGACGCCCTTGCCAGCGGCGCGGTCGAGCACGGACGATGCCTCCCGCAGGGCGGCCTGCGCCTCGTCCTGCTTGCCGGCGGCGGCCAGCTCGCGCACCTTGCGCACGACGGTGCGCGCCTCGCTGCGGCGGGCGCGGTTGCGCGCGCGCCGGCGCAGCGACTGGCGGTGACGCTTAAGCGCAGATGCCGAATGGGCCAACGGACAACCTCCTCGTCGCGATGAGACGCAGACATGGTATCGGAGGCTCGGCGCTGTGTCCAGCGCAGCGACGCTGGCAACATGAAGGTCGCCGCCACGCGCTCGAGGCGTTGCGCGGCCAGGGCGGCGCCCCCTACCATGGACGCGCCGTCGATGAACCAGCCGCCCGCCCCCACCCAGCGCGTCTCGGCTATCCCCTTCCCTGAGTCGTACCGCCTGCCGCGCGTCGAGGGCGAGGCGGTGACCGTGCAGGACGCCTTTCGCCAGACGTACTTCCTGCTGGGCGACGACCTGCGCCTGTTCGAGGAGGGCATGAACCTGCAGCTCCGCATCGTGCGCGACGCGTCCCCTTCGGCGTTCCGCAAGCACCCGTATGCGGCGCTGATGGGCCTTTGGTCGCGCGCGTTCGTCGCCCTCGCCGACGGCTGCCTGCTGGCGGTACGCGGGTCGTACGCGTCATGCCCGGTGCTGGCGCGCGTGGGGTGCGAGTGCATCGCCGCGCAGCACCAGCTCCACGCGGCCGAGATCGACCTCTTCCTCGAGTGGCTCTCGGGCAACCTGCGCCCGAACGCGGCGCACAAGGCGTTCGAGTTCGGGATGGGACGCTACTTTGCGGGCGAGACGCTGGCCGCAGACGAGCGGCTCCGCGCCGTTTACCGTCCGGCGAGCGAGCTGGGACGCCCCAGCTTCGGCGCGACGCTGCTCGCGGTCGGGCCGGAGTCGAACAACCAGCGGCTGGCGCTCTCGTTCGCGGACAGCGCATTCCACCTGGGCTGGTCCGAACTCGTGCTCGGCTGGCTCCTTTCCCTGTGCGAACGTCAGCTCGCTGTGGCCGTGCACGCCAAGGGCGTCTTCCCGATTCACGACGACACCCATCGCGCCTACGCCGACTTCGCGCGGCAGGTCGAGGCGTCGCTGTCCCGGGCGGACCGCTGTCGCATCGACGAGATCGAGGAGGACAACCACAAGCGCTATCTGGTCAGCAACTTCCGGCGGGCGCCTAGCGGCACGCCGAAGAAAATCTTACTGTAGACGGCGAGAGGAGGGTCGCACGTGATCATCACCACCACGCACGGCATCGAAGGCAGGCCGGTGAGCGAGTACCTGGGCGTCGTCACCGGCGAGGCGATCGTGGGCGCGAACGCGCTGCGCGACCTGATGGCAACAGCGCGCGATATCTTCGGCGGGCGCTCCGGCGCCTACGAAGAGGAGCTCCGGAAGGCGCGCGAGGCAGCGGTACAGGAGATGACGGAGGAAGCGGAGCGCCTGGGCGCCGGCGCCATCGTCGGGGTCGACATCGACTACGAGTCGATCCGCGGGTCGATGCTGATGGTGACGGTAGCGGGGACGGCGGTGCGGCTGGAAGCGTAGCCGGACGGCGGTTCCGTCGCCGGACGCGGGAAGCCCGCGCCGGGTGGCTGGTGGCCGGGGGGTCGGCGCGGGCTTCTGCAGGCGGGAGTCTCGGTAGGAGGTAACGCATGCGACTCGCAATCCTGCGACTCCATTCTGCGGCCTTAGGCGACTCCTCTTCTATGAACTACGTCACATAACGGGCTTCCGGGCGTATTCGCATCCCTCCTGGAACAGTACGGGCGTGCTTCGTACTTGACCGCTGGCTATAATAGGGCGGTGCTGGTGGCCCCAGCCTGCGGCTGGGGAGCGGGGCCGCCCCGACGTTACGTTGCGCCCACGGGGCGCGTTGAGAGGGGAAGAAGCCATGCCTCCCATCCATCGATTGCTCTCCTGGCCGTCGTTCATTTACGTCGCCGCGGCGGTCGTCGCCGCCGTCGCCATGTTGGGCGGGCCAACACGAGGGGCGATGGCGCTGCCCCCGGCCGGCACGGACGTGATCCAGGCCTATGGCCAGGTCACGATCGAAAGCCGTCTCGGCGCCGAGACGATCAATCTGAGCGGCACGGTCACCGTCCAGCGGCAAGACCCACACATGGACGGCGCCGTGGAGGTGGCAGACGCCGAGATCATCGCGATGACGCTGGCCGGCGCCAGTGTCATCGGTCCGATCCAGGTGACCGAGAGCGCGACTAGGGTCTCGAGCGGCGAGATCCGCAGCCTGCAACCACCGCCCGAGCAGTTCCCCGCCAGCGCTTTCTTCGATGTCTTTTCCGTGGTGAGCGTGCCGGCCAACCCCTCGCCTACCGCCTCGTTCTCCAACAGCACGGCGATCCGCACGAACGTTGTGGCGAACCTGACGGCGTGGCCGCCGGCGCAGATGAAGTTCGCCAGCGTGGCGCTTCAGGGCGTCGACCAAGACGGCGACACCATGATCGATGAGGACACGTCAGACGACGACGGCGACCACGCCTACGACGAGGACCGGCCTGGCAGCGATCCCGATACCCCGGGCGCGGGCACCGAATGCGGCACGAATCCTGACTGCGACGCCTTTGAAGGAGAGGACCCTCCGCTCGCCCAGTGCACGCTGGCGCTCTGCGACGACGACGGCGATACGTTACTGGACGAGGACCCGCAGTGCACGCCGCTCTTCTTCACGCTACCGCTGGGCGCCTGCGTCGTGTCCTTCTCGCTCACGCTGTACAGCGACAGCGACAAGGACGGCTGTCTGGACGTTGCAGAGGAGCAAGTCCTATTAGGCAGCCAGAGCTCCGGCGGACTGCGGAACCCGGCCTACTACTGGGACTTCATGGATGTCCCGTCGGGAACGCTGCTCCGACGGGACAAGGCGGTGGCGATCGCGGACATCGCGGCACTCGTCGCCCGCTTCGGTTCGAGCGATGCGACTCCCGGCGCCTTCGATCGCAACAGCGATCCAACGAGCGCGCCGATGGCTCCGGTGTTGCCCTCCGGCAACCGGGCGAACTACCACCCTGCGTATGACCGCGGCGGGACGATTACGGGTCAGGACCCTTGGGATCTATTCCCAGCCAACGGCTCGATCGGAGTTGGGGACATCGCGGTGGCCGTGATCCAGTTCGGGCATACCTGCGCTGGGCCGCCGCCGGGCGTCTAGCGCCGCGCCGCCCGCGCTACCGCTGGCGTAGGCCGTGGCCTAGAATCGAAGGCGAATGAGGTTTGTTCGCTTCCGCCTTGTCGTCCCGCGCGTCGCCATCGCCGCCGTCACGCTTCTGGCGCTCGTCATCGCCGGCGACGGCGCGGCGTGCGCCGGCAGCTCGGTAGAGCCGCTCGGCGCGTCGTCGCCGCTCGTCTTCCGCCGCGGCACGCTGAACGCGTCTATCACGCAGCCCACGTCGCTGGCGTTCGGGCCGGACGGCCGGCTCTACGCCGCATTCAGGACCGGCATCCAGGCGCTGACGCTCCATCCCGCCACCTACGACGTGCTGGCGACGGAGCAGATCGCGTCAGGGCTGGACACCATCCTCGGCATCGCGTTCGACCCGACCGCGCCGCCGTCGCCGGTGGTGTTTTACGTTTCGCGGCAGAACGCCGCGGCGACCAACGGCTATGAGGGGGTCGTGAGCACCTTCACACGCGCGGCCCCGGGTTGGACGCGGACGGACGTCATTACCGGGCTGCCCAGCTCCCAGCCGCATTCCAACCATTACACGAACGGCCTAGCGTTCGACGAGGCAGGCACGCTCTACATCGCCCAGGGTTCGAACACGGACGCAGGACTCGCCGGCCCCAACTGGCCGGAGACGCCGCTCTCGGCAGCGATCCTGACCGCGGACGTGACGGACCCAGCGTTCAACGGCACGATCACGTACAGCCCGCCAGGCCCGCCGGCCGACGACAACGTCAACCAGATCGGCGACGACGTCTCAGTCTTCGCAGCGGGCACGCGCAACCCGTACGACCTGGTGGTGCACAGCAACGGTTACGTCTACGCCACCGACAACGCGCCGTCCGGACCGGACGCCTCGCTAACCTGCTCGACGTCCGCCTCAGGCGTCAGCTTCCACGACGAGCTGAACCTGATCGAGACCGGGAACTACTACGGCCACCCGAACCGTAACCGCGGCCGCTTCGATGCGCGGCAGTGCACCTACCATCCGCCGGAGGGCGGGAGCGGCGTGGGGTTCACCGGGCCGATCGCGATGCTGCCGGAGCACTGCTCTTGCGACGGCATCGCCGAATACACGGCGAGCGCGTTCGGCGGCGCGCTGCAGGGCGACCTCCTCTTCGCCGAGTACATCGGCGGCCGGGTAACGCGCGCGGAGCTGTCAGCGGACGGACGTTCGGTGGTGTCGCTCTCGAGCCTGGCGACGGGCTTCTCCGGCTCGCTCGACGTAGCGATGGGGCCCGACGGGACGATCTTCGTCGCCGAGCTCAACGCGGACCGGATCTCCTACCTGGCGCCGGATAGCGACCGGGACGGCTGCTTCGACGGACGCGAGCTGAGCAACTCGCAGCTTCTAGGCGGGCGGCGCGATCCGAACCACTTCTGGGACTTCTTCGATACGCCCGGCCCGGCGAACGCGCGCGACCAAGCGGTGAACGTGTCCGACCTGCTGCGCCTGGTGTTGCGCTTCGGCGCGACCGGCAGCCCGGCGATCGACCCGCTCTCGGCGCCACCCACCAACGGCTACCACCCGGCGTTCGACCGGACAGCGGCGGTGCCGCCCGCCGAGCGGTGGGACCTGGGGCCAGCGGACGGCTCGATCAACGTGGTCGATATCGCGTCGATGGTGGCCCAGTTCGGCCACACCTGCGTCTTGGGGTAGCCCAAGCAGTCAGGCTACCGCGCCTCCAGCGCCACCCGGTGCGAGGTCTCTTGCTCTCGGAGGCGGCGGAAGCCGGGGAGGAACGCCGCGGCAGAGGCGACGCCCAGCACCACCAGCACGCCCGTCATCGCCACGGTGCGCTGGACGCCCCAGAGGTCGGCGAGCTGGCCGAGCGGCAGGCCGAGGAAGGGCTGGATCGACCAGCTCAGCATGTAGACGCTCTGCACTCGCCCGTAGTAGACCGGGTTGCTGTTGCCCAGCACCATGGTGCTGTTGAGCGCCCAGTAGCCGTTCGACATGAGGCCGACGAAAGCGAGGGCGACGATGCCCGGCCAGAACGACGGCGCTACTGCGAACAACACGAGCGTCACCCCGAAGCCGACGCCCCCACAGAGCTGGATCAGCGATCGGCGGGATGTGGAAGCGAGCGAGGCCACCCAGAGCGAGCCCACGAGCGCGCCGAGTCCGGTCGCCATGCCCATCGCCCCCAGGCCGACGGAACCCACGCCGTAGATCTCGTCCGCGAAGACCGGAAAGAACTGGCGAAACGGCATGCCCAGGACGATGGGCACGAAGCCGATGACGATAAGGAACGGCAGGATCGGGTGGTGGCGGACGTAGCCCAAGCCGTCGAGCATGGCCTGGTGGGGCGGCGCGTGCTCCCGGTCCGTCGCCGGCGACCCGCCCGGAATGCGCAACAGCATGAGCACGACGAGGAGGTAGCAGCCGGCCATCAGGTAGTACGAGCCGGTCAGGCCGATGAACGGCACGGCGATGAGCGCCCCTGCCAGCCCCGGCCCGACGATGCTCATGGCGGTGAACGCGGAGCTGTTGAGCGCGATCGCGTTCATCAGCTGCTCCTGATTCACCAGCTCCGGGATCCATGCCTGACGCGCCGGCACGTTGAAGGCGAAGACGGTGCCCGTGACCAGCGCCAACAGAAAAACCTGCCACACCTCGATCTGGCCGGTCTGGATGAGCACGGCCGTGGTGATCGCTCCGATGGCCATCGCGCAGTGGCTGGCGATCATCAGCCAGCGTTTGTGGAGCCGGTCCGCCGCGACGCCGCCGATGAGCGAGAAGGCGAGCTGCGGCAGGCCGAAGCCCAGGCCCACCAGCCCCAACGACGTGGCCGTGCCGGTGAGCTGGTAGGTGAGGTAGCCTTGCGTGGTGAACGACATGTGGAGGCCCGCGAACGAGGCGATCATGCTCAGCCAGAGCAGCCGGAAGTTCCGGTTCGAGAGCGAAGAGAACGTGCGCGACCAACCGGCAGGCGGCCCCGCATCGCCCGGCGCGGGGCGCTCGGCAGGGGTGGCCCTCGTGGCCGCGTCGGCGCGTGCGGTGGAGCTCATCGAATCGTCTCGGGAGGGTTCGCTTCCCACCTTATCGCAACCCCTACCTTTCCGTCAACGTAAGCCTTGCCACATAGCTTGAGTGGGGTCTTTGGTGGGTTGGGTTTTTGACCGCACCGTGAACGGTGCGGCATTATGTGAGCCGGCTTCATGCCACCCCGTTTACGGGGTGGTGGAAATGCCCACCAGCCCTGAGCAGGTTACGGTTCGCGCGCCAGGTTGACATTCCGCTACCGTCCAGTAGAATCAGGGAGCGAATCGTCCCCCGGAAGGAGCGCCGTGGCCCGCCCCGTCCTGCGCACGCCGATCTGCGACCTGCTCGAAATCGAGTACCCGATCGTGCTCGCAGGCATGGGCGGGGTCTCCACGGCCGACCTCGTGGCCGCCGTCTCGGAGGCGGGCGGCCTGGGCATCGTCGGTGCGGCCGGCATGGGCCCGGACGAGATCGAAGCCCAGGTCTCGCGCATCCGCAGCCTCACGGACAAGCCTTTCGGCGTCGACATCCTCCTCCCCACCGGCGTCGCGGCCCCCAGGTCGCCCGATGGCGCGGAGCGCCCCGCCGGCGACCGACCGCCGCCGCGCCGCCCATTCGACCTCCTCCCGCCTGAGTACCAGGCCTTCGTCCGCAAGGCGAAGGCCGAGTTCGGCCTGGCCGACCCGCCGGCCGAGGGACAGGCGAGGCGTCGCATCGGCCCGGACTTCACGAAGCAGCAGGTCGAGACGATCCTGGAGCTGCGGGTGCCGGTCTTCGCCTCCGGCCTGGGCAACCCTGCTCCTTATGTCGAGTCATTCCACGCTTACGGCGCGAAGGTGATCGGCCTCGTCGGCAACGTGAAGGCCGCCCGCAAGGTGGCCGAAGGCGGCGCGGACGTCGTCGTCGCCCAGGGGCACGAGGCGGGCGGCCACACCGGGCGCATCGGGACGCTGGCGCTGGTGCCGCAGGTGGTCGACGCCGTGTCGCCAACGCCCGTGCTGGCCGCGGGGGGCGTCGGCGACGGGCGGGGCATCGCCGCGGCGCTGGCGTTGGGGGCGCAGGGGGCCTGGATGGGCACGGCGTTCCTCGTCAGCCGCGAGGCGTCATGGCCGCAGCTCCTGAAGGAGCGCATCCTGGCCGCCAACGAGGAAGGCACGCGCGTAACGCGCCTCTACAGCGGCAAGACGATGCGCAACATCACCAACCCGCTCATCGAGCTGTGGGAAGCGGAAGGCCTCCCCGCGCTGCCGATGGGCCTCCAGGGCATCGTGGCTGGGGAGATCGCGACGGCGGCACGCGCCGCGGGCAGGCTCGAGCTGCTGATGAACCCGGCCGGGCAGGTCGCCGGCATGCTCCACGAGAGCCGGCCGGCGACGGAGATCCTCGGAGGCCTCGTCGCCGACGCCGCGCGCGTGCTCTCCGAGCTGCCGCGCCGCGTCCACATCGCGGTCGAAGTGTAGGTAGGCGGGCCGATGGCATCATCGCGCAGGCGCAAGCGGAGATGTATCGCGTGCGTTCCGCCATCAGTCACGGCGGCAAGCTGATGCGAAACGATCTGGACGTGGAATGGGGCATAAGCCCGGCGATGGTCGCCGAGCTTGACCCTTACGGCGATCAGTGGCGGCCCCGATGACGACCTCTGCGTCGCACGAACCAGTGATCATCGAAGCGGCGCTGAACGGCGCCACGCCGAAGGCACGCAACCCTAACGTTCCGCGTACGCCTTCCGAGATCGCGGCCGACGCTGTTCAGTGCCTGGGCGCCGGCGCGGCCATCATCCATAACCACAATGACGACGCCGTGCTGGGCGGCACGAGTGTGCACGATCCGGCGGCTTATTTGAATGCATGGCGTCGCATCCTGAGCGAGCGGCCCGACGCCATCTTGTACCCAACAATGGGAAGCGGCGGTCCCCACGTCACCATCGAGCAGCGCTACGCCCACATCGAAGCCCTCGCAGCCGAAGGCGTCCTTGGCCTGGCGCTGGTCGACCCGGGATCGGCGAACGTTGGCGGCCCGGACGCCGAGGGCCTGCCCCCCGCGGTCGATTCCGTGTATCAGAACACGTACCGCGACGCCCGATACATGTTTACCGCCTGCGAACGACTCACTATGGGCATGAGCATCTCGATTTTCGAGCCCGGTTTCCTGCGCGTCGTCCTCGCCTATCACGCCGCCGGGCGTTTGCCAGCCGGCGCGTTCGTCAAGCTGTATTTCGGCGCCGACCCACTCCTCTTCGGTCTGCCACCAACGAAACCGGCACTCGAGGCTTACCTCGAGATGCTGAAAGGCACTGGCTTGCCGTGGCTGGTCTCGGCGCTGGGCGGCGATGTCGTGGAATGCGGCCTCGCCCGACTCGCACTGGAATGCGGCGGCCATGTGCAGGTCGGTCTCGAGCCCTACGCGGGAGAGCGGGCGCCCACCAACGTCCAACTGGTCCGTGAGGCGTCCGTGATCGCGGCGCAGGTCGGGCGGCCGATCGCGACCCCGGCAGACGCACGGCGGATCATCGGGATACCGACGCGGCGCTAGGTGGCGGTAGGAAGCGACGCTCGGCATGACAGGGGAAACATCGCTCAGCATGACAGGGGAAGCCAGCCGCTCGGAGACAAGTGAACTCTCCTCCGGAACCGCCTCATGACCGGCTCGGCCAGCGCCCTCGACGACGTGCGCGTCCTCGACCTGGGGGGGGAGATGGGCGCGTACTGCGCCAAGCTGCTCGCTGACCTAGGGGCGGACGTGATCAAGATCGAGCCGCCCGGCGGCGACGCGGCGCGCTGTGTCGCGCCCTTCTACCACGATGAGCCGGGGCCAGAGCAGAGCCTATACTTCCTCAATCTGAACACCAGCAAACGCGGCATCGTCGTCGACCTCGAAACCGAGGGCGGGCGCGCGGCGCTGCGGCGGCTCGTGCCGTCGGCAGACATCGTCGTCGAGTCGTTCCCGCCGGGCTACCTCGACCGCCTCGGCCTCGGCTACGAGTCGCTGCGGGCGCTGCGCGAGGACGTCGTCTTCACGTCGATCACCGGCTTCGGGCAAACGGGGCCGAACGCGAGTTTGCTGGCGCCGGACATCGTGGGCGTGGCGATGGCGGGCATCATGTGGCTGGCGGGCGACCAGCAGGACCCGCCGAACCTGCCCTACGGTTACCAGGGCTACCTCTCGGCGTCGATCCAGGCGGCGGCGGGGACGATGCTGGCGCTCTACCATCGCGACGTCACCGGCGAGGGCCAGCGCGTCGAGGTGTCAATGCAGGAGGCCCTGCTGATGGCGCAGGAGACGGCGATGCAGACGTACGACCTGAACAAGGCCGTCCGCAACCGCACCGGCACGCGCGGCGCCCTGCCCTTCCCGGTGCCCGGGATGGGCCCCTATCCGGCGAACGACGGCTGGATCTGGGCGTACGTCGGCACGCCGGGCGGCGCGCCCTGGCCGGAGCTGCTGCAGTGGATGGAAGACGAAGGCCAGGCCGAAAACCTCGGCGAAGAGCCGTACCGCTCGACGGTGGCGGGGCTGAACCTGCGCTTCCTCAGCGTGCTCGTGCTCAACCCGGAGGAGGCGAAGCCCAAGCTGCCCATCCTGCAGCACGTCGACGAAGTGCTCGAGCGCTTCTTCGCCGGCAAGACTAAGTGGGAGCTGTACGAGCAGGGCCAGGGTCGCCGGCTGCTGATCGGCATCGTGAGCACGCCGGAGGACCTGGCCAAGAACCCTCAGCTCAACGCCCGGCACTGGTTCCAGGAGATCGAGCACCCGGGGCTGGGCGCGCTGCGCCTCCCCGGGCCGCCCTACCGGCTGTCGGAGACGCCGTGGCGCATCGATCGCCGCGCGCCGTCGCCGGGCGAGCACACGGACGAGGTGCTGAGCGAAACGGGGTACTCGCGGGCAGAGATCGCATCGCTGCGGGCAGCGGGCGCGATCGCATAATCGACACGGATGTAGTCAAGAAAGGGGAACACCATGGTCGTACAAGCGACAGCAACGGAGTTGGAGGCCGGGTTCCGGGGAGACCTCATCCGGCCGGGCGACGCGGGCTACGACGAGGCGCGCATGGTCTACAACGGTATGATCGATCGCCGCCCGAGCGTCGTCACGAGGCCCGCGGACGTCGCCGACGTCATGAGCGCTGTGAACTACGCCCGCGAGGCGCGGCTCACGCTGTCTGTGCGGGGCGGGGGTCACAACGTCACGGGCTTCGGCACCTGCGACGACGGGCTGGTGATCGACCTGTCGCGCATGCGGGGGGTGCGCGTCGACCCAGCGAAGCGCACCGCGCGAGTCGAGGGCGGCGCCACCTGGGGCGACGTCGATCACGCAACACATGCGTTCGGCCTGGCCACGCCGGGCGGTGTCATCTCGACGACCGGCGTGGCCGGCCTGACGCTCGGCGGGGGCAGCGGCTACCTCACCCGCAAGCTCGGCCTCTGCTGCGACAACCTGCTTTCAGCCGACGTCGTCACCGCCGACGGCGGCTTCTTGACGGCGAGCGAGCGCGAGAACGCGGACCTCTTCTGGGCGCTCTGCGGAGGCGGCGGCAACTTCGGCGTCGTCACTTCGCTCGAGTTCCGCCTCCACGAGCTGAGCACAGTGTTCGCCGGCCCTGTGCTCTACCCGCTCGACCAGGCAACCGATGCCATGCGCTTTTACCGCCAGTACATGGCCGCAGCGCCCGACGACATGACGGCGGTGTTCGCGTTTCTTATCGTGCCGCCGGGTGAGCCGTTCCCGGAGGAGCTGCACAACAAAACCGTCTGCGGCGTGGTCTGCTGCTACGCCGGCCCGATGGAGAAGGCGGAGGATGTAACGAGGCCGCTGCGCGAATTCGGCCCGCCTCTGCTGGATGGCCTGGGACCGATGCCCTTCCCGGCGATCCAGAGCGCCTTCGACCCGCTCCTGCCGGCCGGGCTCCAGCACTACTGGAAGGCCGACTTCTTCACCGAGCTCAGCGACGACGTGATCGCTGCCCACGTGAAATACGGGCCAGATGTCCCCACGTTCCAAACGGCGATGCACATCTACCCGGTGGGCGGCGCCGCCCAACGCGTCGGGAAGAACGAGACGGCGTACAGCTACCGCAATGCGAACTACAGCACCGTGATCGCGGCGGTGGATCCCGATCTGGCGAATATGCCCAAGCACACCGAGTGGGTACGCGCCTACTGGGACGCGCTCCACCCGTACTCGGCGGGCGGCGCCTACGTCAACTTCATGATGGACGAGGGCGAGGAGCGCGTCGCGGCGAGCTACCGGGACAACTACGCGAGGCTCGCGGAGATCAAAAGGACGTACGACCCGACGAACCTCTTCCACCTGAACCAGAACATCAGGCCGAGCGCATGAGGCGGGCGAGATGACATCGAGCGGGCGCCTGCCGCTGACCGGCATCAACGTGGCCGACTTCTCGTGGTTCGGCGCGGGGCCGATCTGCGGTCAGGCGCTCGCCGTGTACGGCGCGACGGTGGTGCGCGTCGAGTCGGAGACGCACGTCGACGGGCTGCGGGCGATCGGGCCGTTCCCGACGGGCAAGACCGGCTACAACGTCAGCGGCTACTTCAACAACTACAACGCGAACAAGCTCGGCATCACCATCGACTTGAACACGGAGAAGGGGCGCGGCCTGGCGCTACGCCTCGTTCGCTGGGCCGACGTCTTCCTCACGAACATGACGCCGCGCATCCTCGGGCGCTGGGGCCTGACGTACGAGGAGCTGGTAAAGGTGCGTCCCGACATCATCGCCGCGTACCAGCCGATGCAGGGCCTCGACGGTCCCCACCGCGATTTCCTCGGCTTCGGGGCGGTGCTGGGGCCGATCACCGGCTTCAACCACCTGGTCGGCTTCCCCAACCGGCCGCCCGCCGGCCTGGGGACCAACTACCCCGACTACGTGATCAACCCGATGCACACCGTCGTCGCCATCGTGGCCGCGCTGCGCCATCGACGGCGGACGGGCCGCGGCCAACGCGTCGAGCTGGCGCAGATCGAGTCGGTCGTCGCCGCGCTGGCGCCGGCGGTGATGGACTACACGGTGAACGGTCGGACGCAGGAGCGCGCGGGCAATCGCATTGCCCACGCCGCGCCGCACGGGGCGTTCCGCTGCCGGACGATCAAGGTACCGACACCCTTCGGCGAACGCGACGAAGACCGCTGGTGCGTCATCGCCTGCTTCGACGACGAGCAGTGGGCGAAGCTGCGCCTCGCCATCGGCGACCCCGACTGGGCGCGCGACGAACGCTTCTCCACGCACGCCGGACGCAAGGCGAACGAGGACGACCTCGAGCGTAGCATCGAGGCGTGGACGGCGGAGCGGTCGCCGGAGGAGGTGATGGCGACGCTCCAGGCGGCGGGCGTGCCGGCCGGCGTCGTCCAGAACGCGCGCGACTGCCTGGAGGACCCCCACCTGCGCGAGCGCGGCTACTACGTTTACCTCGACCACCCGGAGGCAGGCCGGACGGCGTACGACGGCTCCGGCCTCCACCTCTCGGAGACGCCGGCGCGGTTCGAGCGCGCCGCCCCCTGCCTCGGCGAGCACACACACCAGGTGTGCAAGGAGATCCTCGGCCTCTCGGACGAGGAGATCGCGGAGCTGACGGTGGAGGAGGTGCTGCGGTGACCGTGGTCGGCTAAGGAGCGGGCGCCTCGTAGACGACCCTGCCGGTCTTCCTGATGTGCTCCGCAAACGACGGTCCGTCGCCGGCGGCGTACTCCTGGGGCGTATACCCAGGGGGGCGAGGCGGGCATCGCAGCCCGCGAGCAGGTCTGCCAGCAGCTCCTGGCGACGCCACAAGGGCACACCCAGGAAGTCGCGAGAGATGATGGCGACATCGATGTCGCTCCAGTCGTGGGCGCGGCCGGCGGCGTACGAGCCGAACAGCACTGCCTTGTCGACGTGGAGTTTCGGCCCGATCCGCCTGACCCAGGACTGAATGATCTCGGCTACGTCAGCATTAGTCGCAATCGCGCGCATAGCTCTCTGGCTCCAGTGTAGTAGAATTCTGCCTGCTCGCGCTGAAACAGCTCCGCCGTCGGATAGCGCGCTGGAATCATCTGAAGCGACAGGCGCCTGGCGTGTGGACTTGCAAGTCCAAGTTCAAAACGCCTAGAATCGAGAGCTTTGAGCGTCCCGTCGGGCGGCGGATTAGCTCAGGAGGTACTGCCATGTTGGAAGAAGGACAGAACCAAGCACCCGTTTCGCAGGCTACAGCACATGCCCAAGCTTCAGCACATACCGCCGTTGTCGTCCAGGTTGAAGATCGAGCTCCCGGCTTGCTCATACGTGCGGTGTGGTTTGTGTTTGTGGGATGGTGGCTAGGACAGCTCGCCGTGCTCTCAGCCTGGTTTCTCAACGTGCTCATCATTACGTTGCCGCTCGGCATGTACATTCTCAATCGACTGCCGCAGGTCTTCACGCTACGGTCATCGAGCCGAAACTGGGCAGTTGAGACGAGCGTAGCAGGTGTTACAATTGTGAAATCCATGGAGCCAACGCAACGTGACTTCTGGATGCGAGCGGTTTACTTCATCCTTGTCGGCTGGTGGCTGAGCCTATTTTGGCTTGAAGTCGCTTGGCTGGCAGGACTAACGCTGCTCCTATTGCCCTTGTCATTCTGGATGTTTAGCAAGTCAGCAGCCGTCACGACGCTAAGGGTAACCTAGGGACTCCAGCTCTAACCGCACTGCATGAGGCCGTCGCGAGCAGGCGCCCTTCACGTCGCCTGCGTCCGATTCTAGGTTCTGGGTTCTAGGTTCTGGCCGGCGCTTGACACCCCATCGGCTGTCCGCCATGATGCCTGTCGGCCCCTAGGCAGAACGAACTCGCAGACAAGGAGCACGCACCATGGCAGAGATCTCCGGCGCCCAGCTCATCGCGCGCAGCCTCAAGCACCACGGCGTCGACTACATGTTCGGCATCGTCGGCGTGCCGGTGGTGCCGGTCGCCTTCGCGGCGATGCAGGCCGGCCTCAAGTACTACGGCATGCGCCACGAGCAGTCGGCCTCCTACTCGGCGCAGGCGGCCGGCTACCTGACGGGCCGTCCGGGCGCCTGCCTGGTCGTCTCCGGGCCGGGCATGACGAACGCCATCTCCGGCCTGGCCAACGCCTGGTCGAACTGCTGGCCGATGGTGCTGCTGGGCGGCTCGTCGGACATGCGACAGGCGGGCATGGGCGCCTTCCAGGAGGCGCCCCAGGTGGAGGCGGCGCGGCCGTTCGTCAAGTACGCAGCGCGCATCGACCGCGTCGAGCGCATCCCCTACTTCATCGAGCAGGCGGTGCGCACGTCGATGTACGGCCGGCCGGGACCGGTCTACCTCGACCTGCCCGGCGACGTGATCGACGCGAAGATCGATGACGAGACGGTCGCGCAGCCGGCGCCGGTGGCCGATGCGCCGCGGCCGCTGACCGACCCGTCGGCGGTGGCGGCGGCGCTCGATACGCTGCGCCAGGCGGAGCGGCCGCTGGTGATCATCGGCAAGGGCGCGGCCTACTCGCAAGCGGAGCGGGAGGTGAGGGAGTTCATCGAGAAGACGCAGCTCCCCTTTCTGCCCGCGCCCATGGCCAAAGGCCTCATCCCGGACGACCACCCGCTTTCGGTCGGGGCCGCGCGTTCGTTCGCGCTCCAGAACGCCGACGTCGTCTTCCTGCTGGCGGCGAGGTTCAACTGGATCATGCACTTCGGCCTGCCGCCGCGCTTCGCCGAGGATGTGCGGGTCGTCCAGCTCGACATCGCCCCGGAGGAGATCGGCACGAACGTGCCCACGGAGGTCGCGCTGGTCGGCGACGCGAAGGCGGTCGTCGGGCAGCTCAACGCCGCGCTGGAGGAACGCCCCTGGCAGTTCAGCGCGGAGAACACCTGGCGCACGGGCATCGCGAAGAAGATCGAGGAGAACATGGCCCTGAACGAGCCGATGCTCAACGACGACTCGGTGCCGATGGGCTACTACCGCGTGCTGCGCGAGATCCGCGACGTGACGCCTCGCGACGCCGTGCTGGTGAACGAGGGCGCGAGCACGATGGACATCGGCCGCCAGGTGCTGCCGAACTACCTGCCGCGCCACCGGCTGGACGCCGGCACCTTCGGAACGATGGGCATCGGCCTGCCGTACGCGATCGCGGCGCAGGCGGTGCACCCGGAGAAGCGCGTCATCGCGGTCGAGGGCGACTCGGCGTTCGGCTTCAGCGGCATGGAAGTGGAGGTGGCCTGTCGTTACGGCATGCCGATCGTCTTCGTCGTCGTGAACAACAACGGCATCGGCGGCGGGCCGGCGGAGCTGAACCCCGACTTCGTCCCCCCCACCTCGTACGTGCCCAGCGCCCACTACGAGAAGGTGATCGAGGCGTTCGGCGGCCTGGGCTTCTACTGCGAGCGGCCGGAGGAGGTGCGTCCGGCGCTGGACGCCGCGCTGGCCAGCGGGAAGGCGTGCGTGGTGAACATCATGATCAACCCGCGCGCCCAGCGGAAGCCGCAGCAGTTCGCCTGGCTGACGCGATAGGCGCCAGGGTGCCGCCCGGCACGCCGGCTGGCCAGCCGATGAGAGCTGCGGAGGGACAGCGGCGGCTGAATCGATGGTTCCTGCCGTATCTGGTGCTGTCGGTGTCACCGGCGCTGACCTTGCCCATCAGCCTGAACATCCTCTTTTCCCTACCCGACTGTGGCATCGACGAGCCCTGGTGGGAGCTTCGTCACTTCGAGATCGCGCTCCTGCCCGCCCTGGCGGACTTCCTACCCTTCCTGTGGCTTGTCTCCGGTATCGCGCGGGTGAGGCAGGCTGCCGTCGTCGCTGGGCTCGTAGGCGCGGCTCGATACGCTATTCCTCAAGCCGCCACGTTGACCTATGGCATGTCGTTGGGTGGGCAGACCTTGAATCCGGAGTGCAGCATCTCCAGCCTTTTCGTGGGGGCGCTCTTGGTGCCGCTCATCCTCGCCTTATGGTTCGCCTCGGCGCTCATCGCTGCCGTCGTACTGCTGCGAAGTCGTGCTCATGCAACCTGATCCGGAGGCAAGCGCAGCGCCAACCTGTCGTGATTCGTAGGGGCGCACGGCCGTGCGCCCCTACAGCCGTTCGCGGCGCCCACCCGGCTACCCTATGTCCCTCCCCTCCCGCGCTCGCTAGACTGAGGCGAACGGCGGGCCGGGGGGCCCGCGCGCACCTTACCAGCCGAAGAGGAAGCGCCTCCTTATGTGAATTGAGAGGAGGTGTTGGCACTGAACGAACGAAAGCAGGTGGCCTGCTTTCTCGACGTGGAGAACATCAGGTACTCACTGAACCAGCGGGGCCACGAGCTCTCGCCCGAGGTCGTGGCCGAGAAGGCGCTCACGTACGGGCTGCTCAGCGTCGCCCGCGCCTACGCCGACTTCACGCGCCATCCCGAGATGCTCCGGCGCGGCCTGGTCGCGGCCGGCTTCGACATCACGGACGTTCCCCTGAAGCAGCTTCCGGGCGGCGGGACGAAGAGCTCGGCGGACTTCTACATGCTGATGGACATCATCGATACGGTGCTCGACCGCCCCCACATCGAGACGATGATCCTGATGACCGGCGACAGCGATTTCGTGCAAGTGACGGCTCGGCTCAAGAACCGCTTTGGCAAGACGGTCATCGTCGCGGGCGTGCCGGGTTCGACCAGCTACGACCTGGTGGCGAGCGCCAGCGCCAGCGACCCGTTCGAGGTGGAGGAGCGCGACGTGCGCCCCGCGCTGGTGGAGACGATCGCCGGGCTGAGGACGCCTCGCTCCGGCATCTGGACGTTCAAGTACATCGAAGGCGGCGTGCGTTACAACGCCACGCGTCTTGGCATTCCGGAGGAACGCATCCCGTTCCTGCTCACCGAGCTGAAGGCGGACGGCATCCTGGGCACCCGCTTCATCATCGCGCCCGACGGCCGCGAGGTCACGGAAACGTTCCTGGAGTGATTTGATCCCCGTTGGTGGGTACGTTTTGAAATCTGTCAGGGGGCGAGTCTTCCTTGAGTGTGGCCACCCGCTACGCGGCCAGCTCTCGCAGGTCGTGCACG